>Ga0315298_1001015_pt1 | contig 53305 bp, 41 predicted proteins | sample WHS_1_MG_FD_203077 | JGI IMG/M metagenome (GOLD analysis project Ga0315298, IMG submission 203077) | Extremophilic microbial mat communities from Washburn Hot Springs, YNP, Wyoming, USA - WHS_1_MG | ecosystem: Environmental > Aquatic > Thermal springs > Hot (42-90C) | place: USA: Wyoming... | reverse complement strand
GGTCCTTGCCCTCATAGTCGGTGCTGATCTGCTTGCCCAGTTCGCAGATGCGGGCGGCAATCTGCTCGGGGGTATAGAGTACCTGCTCGATGTCCTGCGTCATGCGCCTCCTCCTGGGTCACTCCCACTCGATGGTGGCCGGCGGTTTGGAGGTAATGTCATATACCAGGCGGTTGATGCCCGGCACCTCGTTGGTAATGCGGCTGCTGATGCGCTCCAGCACCTCGTAGGGCAGGCGCGACCAGTGCGCGGTCATGGCATCCTCGCTGTCCACTGCCCGCAGCACGATGGTGTGCTGGTAGGTGCGCTGGTCGCCCATCACTCCCACGCTCTTGATTGGCGCCAGCACTGCGAACGCCTGCCAGATCGTGCGATAGAGGCCGGCGTTCTTGATTTCCTCGGTGACAATGGCGTCGGCGCGGCGCAGCAGGTCCAGGCGCTCGCGGGTGACCTCGCCCAGGATCCGGATGGCCAGCCCGGGCCCCGGGAAGGGATGCCGCCAGACGATCTCGTCGGGCAGCCCCAATTCCTGGGCCACCCCGCGCACCTCGTCCTTGAAAAGGAAGCGGAAAGGCTCCACCAGCCGCTGCTCCATGCGCTCGGGCAGTCCGCCTACGTTATGGTGGGTCTTGATGGTGGCCGCGGTGGCGGTGCCGCTCTCGATCACGTCTGGATACAGCGTACCCTGCACCAGAAAGTCCACCTTCCCCAGCGCCCGCGCCTCCTCCTCGAAAACGGCAATGAACTCCTGCCCAATGCGGACCCGCTTCTCCTCGGGGTCGGTGATGCCCTCCAGGCGCGCCAGGAAGCGATCCTGGGCCCGGGAGTGGATGAGTGGCACCTTGAAATGGTGGCCGAAGGTGGCCACCACCTGCTCGGCCTCCCCCTGGCGGAGCAGGCCGTGGTCCACGAAGATGCACGTCAGTTGGTCCCCGATGGCCCGGTGCACCAGCGCCGCCGCAGTGCAGGAATCCACCCCTCCGCTTAGCCCGCAGATCACCCGGGCGTCCCCTACCTGGACGCGGATATCCTCCACCGCCTGGGCGATGAAGGAGGCCATCGTCCACTTGCCCTCGAGCCCGCATTCCCGCCACAGGAAATTGCGAAAGACCTCCATCCCCCAGGGCGTGTGTGCCACCTCGGGATGGAACTGCACCGCATACAGTTTCCGCCGCCGGTCCGCCATGGCCGCGACCGGAGTGTTGGGCGTGCTCGCCAGTACCTGAAAGCCGGGAGGCGCCGTGGTCACGGCGTCGCCGTGGCTCATCCAGCAGATCAACTCGTCGTTCAGCCCCGCAAACAGGCCGTCGCGCTCGACCACCTGGAGTTGGGTCTTGCCGTATTCCCGCTTGGCGCTCGCGGTGACCGCCCCACCCAATACCTTGCTCATCAACTGCATGCCGTAGCAGATGCCCAGAATGGGGATGCCGGCGGTGAAGATGCGCTCGTCGCAGGTGACCGCCCCGGCGGCATAGACGCTGTCCGGCCCGCCGGAGAGCACGATGGCGGCCGGCTCCAGCCGCTGCAGCGTCTCGAGCGGGGTGGTGTGGGGCAGGATTTCCGAGTAAACATGGCACTCGCGGATGCGGCGGGCGATCAACTGGCTGTATTGCGCCCCGAAATCAAGCACCACCACCACCTCGGTGCCGGGAGAAGGGCGGGGGGCAGGAGACATCGGTCACTCCGGGCACGAGCGGCGGACCGGCCGGCAGCCGGGGAATAAGCGACAGCCGCACGTGGTATAAAGAGTTCACACATTATAGGGAGCGGCCCAGGTGGTGTAAAGACGAGCCCGGGCGCCGGCCTGCTCCCGGGGATTGCCAGCATGCCCTATAAACCAAAGCCCAGGCGGCGGAGGACAGCCCTGTTCACCCGGGCCCTCCTCCCCCCCGAGCGCTACCATTCCACCAGGAAGGGTAAGCGCGGCTACTCCCGTGCGGTCACCCGCCGCGAGGAGCGGGAGGCGAGGCAGGAGATGTAGCCGCCTGCCCCTGCCCGGTAGGTGCCTCCCCCTGCCCGCGGCGAAACACCCGGTGCCGTACCATCTCGCCGGGAGACTGTTCAGTGCGCAAGCCCACGCCGTTCGCCGCCTGTGCCCTCGCCCTCACCCTGCTCTGGGCCGGTTGCGCGTCCGCCCTCCCCGCCACCCTCTCCGTGCGCGCCTTCGGCGCGGTGGGGGATGGCAAGCATGACGACACCGCGGCCTTCCAGGCCGCGCTGGATGAGGCCGCCAAGACCGGCGCCGCAGTGCTGGTGGACCCGGTGTCGCCGGGCGGTGGTTACGTGCTCACCCGGGAGGTGCTCCTGCGCCCGGGCACCAGCCTGGTGGGCAGCCTGGCAGGCATGCCCTTCATCGCCTGGGAGGGGGTGGCCCGCCAGATGCAGACCGGCCCCGTGATCCTGGCCCGCCCGGCGCCCGACCAGTACCAGGGCAAGGAGCGGCGCCCGCTCTTCACCCTGGAGGGCGGCAACACCCTGCGCGGGCTCTATATCCTGTACGACCGCCAGCCCTGGCCCTCCGATGCCGAGTTCGCCGACCCCAGATCGCTCTACCACTACGAGAGCGGGGAGGAGACAATACGCCGTTTCCTGCGGGAGCACGTGGCCCCGGTCGGCCCCACGGTGATGGTGCGCCCCGGGGTGGCCAGTACCACTGTCGAGGACGTCACCTGCGGGCGCTACCGGGACTTCTTCTATGCGCCCGCGGGAGGCAAGATTGCCATCAACCGCATCTACCTTTACGGCTACGGGCGGGCCTTCGCCCTCCGGGAGGGGCGGGATACCATCCGCATCTCCCAGGTGCACCTGGTGCCCAACGTGGAGGAGCCCATCTCCTGGCAGCACGCCACCCTGCAGGCAGCGATCACCGCCGACCCGGGCAACATCGCCTTTGATCTGGGTTCGGTGGACGGCTACTCCATCAGCGACGCCACCATCTTCCTGGTGCACACGGGGGTAAAACTGGGGGCCTCGGAGGCCGCGCCCTTCCTCGACCCGGTCACGGGCGAGCGGGTATGCCACAAGTGGGGGCTGGGCCCGTGGGGGTCGCTGCACAACGTGAAGGTGGACAACTGCGTGGTCGGCTTCGACTGTGCCCTGGGCACCATCCTCCCCAACCAACTGGACAACGTGATGGTGCACGTCTCCATCGGCACGCCCGAGACGTTCCCGGCAGCGGGGGGCACGGTGGCGCGGCAGGCCGCCTTCCTGGTGCGGCCGGACTTCGCGGGGGCCACGCTGCAGATCAGCAACCTGGCGCTCTCTTCATTCGCCCCCAGGAACGTGGTGGCCACCGGCCGCATGGTGCATGAGGCAAATGGCCGCGCCTTCCTGGTGGATTGCCCGGGCCAGCCGCCGGTGGACTATGCCGACCGCAGCCGGGCCAACCTTGAGGTCTGCGGCCTGGTGGTCAGCAACATCCCCAGGAGCCACCTCTACGCCGCCACCACGGGCACCAAGTCCGCGGTGCGGGTGCGGGGCTTCGTGCACAACGGCGTGCCGCAGCGGGACCAGGCATTGGCGGCCAAGTGACCCATCTCCCCCCGGCAGAGGGCTGGGGGCCTTCCGCCGCCCTCCCCCGCCCCTCTGCTATTCGCCTACTCGCCTGTTCGTCTGTCCGGTATTCCACGAACTCCCCCTCGGGGGCGACGGGTGTGGAGCAGGCTGCCGTCGGCAGTGGCCTCCCCCCGGGCCACCGCATTCACACACCACACCGTCTCCGCCTCGCATAGGCAGTCAGTATCCAGGAAGGTATTGAGGGCCGCGATCTCCCGGTAGTCCACCCCCGCTGCCTCCGCCAGCGCCCGCATCTCCTCGCGGTACTCCTCAGGGACGGCCCGTTCGAACTCCAACGCGTGCTCGAGTATCCGCTCATAGGGCGTGCGAAACAGCTGCTCCGCCTGGCGGACGAAGGGGAGGGATTGGGCGCGGATGCAAACCAGAGCCTGGCATTCCGGTTTCCCGAGGCCCCACCAGGGAAACCGGTGCCTGTCCCGGTTCGGAGGGGGGAGAGGCAGAGCGGGATTTCTCAGGGGGGCCGCTCGCAGGCTCGCGGCTACCCTTCGAAATGACACGGGAGGGGATGCGGAGGTGGTCGGCCAGGGCGGGGGAGAGGGCGAAGAGGCGGCTGGTAGGCAGGTGCAGCAACACCGGGCCGGCGGAGGGCGTATCCAGCAGGTGGAACTGGGCGGAGGGCAGCGGCCCCCTACGGTGGGTATGAACTGGTCCCGATTCCCCGATCCCATGGCCATGCGCTCTTCCCCCAAGATGCCCCAAGCACTCGCCTGACCGTACCAGGAGCATTATACCACCGGGGGGGGTGTCAAGAGCCTTCGCAGTTTCTTTCTCGCACTGACGAGGGCCGCAGCCCGGCTCTCCCTTGGCTTCGCTCGGGAAGAGGTTCCGAGGGGGAGAAGAGCCCGCCCCCTCACAGCCCCGTATCCTCAATCAGCCCGTGCACCCGCCCCAGCCAGTAGGCCATGATGAAGTGGGTGCCGTGCATCACATGCCGGCCGTCGCCGTGGCTCTCCAGGTGGTAATAGTTGCCCTCCCAGTCGGCAAGCGGGCGCTCATGCCAGGGGATGGGCTGCCAGAAGAGATTCCCGCCGATCCCCAGCACTTGCTTCAGGTCGGAGCGGTGCAGGTTGTAGACGGCGCGGTTGGAGAGGTCGAGCGGGATGTCCCGCAGTGCCTGGATGGAGGCCAGGCTCTCGTAGTCCCCCTCGGCGATGGTAGCGTAGATGTAGTTGAAGAGCACGTTGGATTCCAGCCGTGACTTCTCCCAGTCCGCCTTCACGGCTTCCCGGTAGATGGCCGCCAGTTCGGGGTCCTGCTCCAGTTGGATAAGCGGGTACCAGGTGAGGAAGGCCAGGTGGTCGTCATATTGGGGGTCGCCGCCCAGGTCCAGGCACACCCCGCCGCGCAGGTTGTCCAGGTACCGGTGGTTGTAGAGCAAGTCGTGGTAAGCATCGGCAAACCGCTGCTCGCCGGTGATGTAGTGCGCCACCTTCATGTGGGAGACGATCTCCATGGAGTTGAGCCGCGTCTGCTCGGCCCCTTGCTCGGAATACAGGAAGGCCGGGTCCCAACGCGCCCAATAGGTGGGCTTGCCGTCGTAGTCGGGCAGGAAATAGCCGGCGTCCAGGATGCGCCCGCTGATGCGGCTCACCAGGGCGCGCAGCGCTTCCCGATCCTCCTCCGGTCCCCAGCGGTAGTAGGCATAGTAGCCATAGTAGTGGCCGGCCGTCTCGTCGGAGGAGGTGTCGCCCTTCCACAGCCACTCGGGGTCGGGCGATTCATGCCATTCCCCGCTGCCCATGAGCACTGGCTCGCCCTTCTTCACCACCGCGCGGGCGGGGAAGCCGGGGAGGCCCGTCTTGGATTCCAGCAGAGAGATGGCGCTGAAGGCCTCCCGGGCACGCCGCTTGTGCTCCTCGGTGGGCGCCACCCCATAGCGCATGGCCGCCGCTCCCAGGTACATGCCGAGGTGCAGGCCGTCGTTGTCAGTGACGTCGCGCAGTCCCCCACGCTCCGGGTGCTCGGGGTCGAGCAGGATCAGCGGGCACACGAAATGGTGTCGGTCGTGCTGGCGCTGGATCACCTCCTCGAAATACTCGCCTTTCTCAAGCAGGGTGTAAGTCTTGAATTGGATATGCGCGACGCCAGCTCCGGCGGCCACCCACAGCCCTCGCCCCTCGTCGGCCACTGCAGCCTGGGGGGGCCCGGGCATCCAGCGTCCCATGGGATAGTAGCGCCACTTCCGCTCAAACATGCGCGCCACCCCGCGGGCGTCGGCCACCCACCAGGTGCCGTCGGCGCCGATGGTAACGCCCGTGATGTTCTCCACCGGCAACCCGTCGCCACCACGGATGACCCGCACCCGCTCCCCTTCTATGGCCACCAGGCCGCTGCTGGTACCCACCAGTATCAAGTTGCCCACCGTCGCCACGCTGGTGGTCTTGGCGTCGGCGGTCAGGTCGGGCAGGGGCAGGGAGGTGAAGACGCCCTGGTCAATGTGCACCAATGCCTCACCGTTCACCGCCAGGATGCCACCCTGGGGCGCGGGGGCCAGGCAAATGGGGTCCGGACCGGGGATTTCTATGGCTTCCCAGCGCGTTCCGTCAAAGCGCCAGAGGTTCAGCGGCGAGAGGTGCCCGCCATGGACATAGGCCCAGATGTTGCCCGCTGGATCGGCGGTTAGCCAGCGCACGGAGCGGGTGGGCGCCGGGGCGTCCCACCACCAGCGCGTCCACTCGCCGCCCTCGAGGCGCGAGACCCCGGTATCGGTGCCCACCCACAGGACGTTGCCCACGCCCAGCAGGCTCTCGATGCGGATGGTGCTCTGCGGCTGAGCCTCCCCCACCCGCTCCCAGCAGCCGTCGCGCAGGCACGCGAGGCCAAAGGTCCCCCCGGCCCACACCCTCCCGTCGGCAGTGCGGGCGATGGCCCCGATGCCGCCGGGTGGCAGGCCGTCGTCCGGACGGTAAAAGTCCACAAAGTCCTGCGCATAGCGGGTGTCCGGCAGGGCATAGCGATTGGCCTTCATGCGCTTCTCCTTCAAGAGGGAATCAGGGGAAGGTTCGGCAATCCTGCAGGGGGTCCTGCCAGTCGGCGCTCGCAGCACAGCCGCGGCAGCCAGCGGCCCCCTGCACCCCGGAACGGCTCGCCCCGGGCAGCCCCGAAGAGGCGACCTTCGCCAGGGCTGAGTCAGGAGCGCACGCATTCCGCATCAAGCCCGAGGTCCGCGGGCGCGTCCCCTGCTGTTGGGCCCTTCGCCCATTCGCCTGTGCGCCTATCCGCCTATGCGATCAGCCCATGTATCCTGCCCAGCCAGTAGGCGGCCAGCCACCACGAGCCGTGGCTCACGCTGCGACCGTCGCCGTGCGCCTCCAACTGGTAAAAGTTGGCGCCCCAATTGAAGCCCTGGCGCTCAGCCCAGGGCAGCGGACGATAGTACCTCCGGCCGCCGTGCCCGGGAACCTGTTGCAGGTCCGCCCGGTGCATGTTATAGACGCTGCGGTTCGACAGGTCCATGGGGATATCGCGCAGCGCCTGCAGGCTGGACTGGCTCTCGAAATCGCCCTCCGCGATGCTGCCGTAGATGTAGTTGAAGAGTACGTTGTCTTCCAGCCGCTGCCGCTCCCAGTCCGCCCGCACCGCCTCGCGATAGATGCTCGCCAGTTCGGGGTCCTCCTCCAGGTGCACCAGCGGGTACCAGGTGAGGAAAGCCAGGTGGTCGTCATACTGGGGCAGCCCCCCCAGGTCCAGACAGACCCCACCCCGCACGTTCTCCAGATAGCGATGGTTGAAGAGCAGGTCGCGATAGCCATCGTCAAAGCGCTGCTCGCCGGTGACATAGTGCGCCACCTTGAGGTGGGAGAGGATTTCCATGGAGTTCAGCCGGGTCTGATCGGCGCCCTCGGGAGAGTACAGGAAGGAGGGCTCCCAGCGCGCCCAGCGGGTGGGCAGGCCATCGTAGTCGGGCAGGAAGTAACCGGCATCCTGGATGCGCGCGGTGATGCGGCTCACCAGCGCCCGCAGCGCCTCTCGATCCTGCTCCGGCCCCCACTTGAAGTGCGCATAGTAGCCGAAGTAGTGCCCCGCGGTCTCATCGGAGGAGGTGTCGCCCTTCCACACCCAGGCCGGATCGGGCGACTGGTGCCACTCCCCGCTACCGCAGGTCACCTGCTCGCCGTGCTTGATGACCGCCCGGGCCGGGAATCCGGGTAGGCCCGTCTTGGATTCCAGCAGCAGCATGGCGCTGAAGATCTCCCGCGCCCGGCGCTCATTCTGGGGGTTGGGTTCCAGGTGATAGCGCATGGCCGCCGCGGCCAGGTAGATGCCGGTGCGCAGGCCGTCGTTGTCGGTAGCCGAGAGGATGCCACCGCTCTCGGGCCGCCGGGCATCGAAGAGGGTGAGCGGCACGCAGAAATGGTGCCGATCGTGCCGGGTGACGATCAGGTGCTCGTAGTGCCGCTCCTTCTGGGCCAGGGTAATGGGCCGCCAGTAGAGGTGGGAGACGCCGTCGCCGGCGGCCCACAGGCCACCCTCGGCGTCCGGGGCGATGTCCGCGAAGCCGGCCGGCAGCCACCGTCCCACCGAGTAGTAGCGCCACTTGCCCTCGTGATAGCGCGCCACTCCCCTGGCGTCGGCAACCCACAGCGCGCCGTCAGGGCCGTAGGCCACCCGCGTGATTTCCAGCACCGGAAGCCCCTCGGTGCCGGTGAGCAGGCGAGCCTGGCCGCCCTGAATCAGGATCAGCCCTGCGGTGGTTCCCACCGCCACCTCCTCCCCATGGGCAGCGACGCTGGTAAACTCCGCGCCCTCCGGGAGGCATGGCGGCAGGTCCTGTTCCTCCCAGCGGTCGGCGGCAACGCGCACCAACTCGCGGTCGTTCACCGCCAGAATGCCGCTCTCGGGGTGCGCGGCGGCGCCGCGCAGATTGGGCTCGGGGTGATCCACCGGCGCCCAGGTGCCGCCCTCCCACCGCCACAGGTCCCAGGGGGAGAGCCGGCTCTCCGAGGCGTCGCCGCGATGGATGAGCGCCCACACCGCTCCCGCCCGATCGGCGACCAGTCCGCGCACGGTGCGGGTGGGGGCGGGGTCGTCATGCCACCAGCGCGTCCACTGCCCGTCCTCCAGGCGCGCCACCCCGGTCTGGGTGCCGATCCAGAGCGCGTTCCCCACCGCGAGCAGGCGGGTGATGTGTAGCGTGGCCTGAGGCTGGTCCCCTCCCACCGCTTGCCAGCGCCCGGCTTGCAGGCAGGCGAGGCCAAAGCCGCCGCCCGCCCACACCCGGCCGTCGACGGTGACCGCGACTGCCACCTGGTGGCCGGGCGGCAGCCCCTGGTGCTCGTAATAGAAAGTCACGTCGTCCTGGCGATAGGTGGTGTCGGGCAGCGAGAAAGCGCTCTGGGGCATGACCATCCCTCCCGGGTAGTTACCGCTATGGTTCGGAGCCCCCGTGGGGGGGTCCTGCCCGAGGGAAATGCCAAGTCCCAGATTCCCGATGAAAGAGAGAACGGAAAAGGCGGAGCCACTACCAACCGTCCTACCCGGCCCGGGGAGTGGTAAGCGTGGCCCCGTGCAGCAAATCGGCCGTCGCCCTGGCCCGGTCCCGCGCCGAAATGGCGCGGCCGTCCTCATCTACCACCCGTACGCTCCCCCGCTGTAGGCTCGTGCGCCAGCGCACCGCCGCGGCAAACTCGTCCCGACAGGCCCACAGGTAGGGCACGGGGAGGAAACCGGCATGCAGGGCACGGTAGAGGCCCTCCGCGGTATAGGGCTCCGCAATGTTGGCCGCGATGGCCTGCAGGATGGCCCGCGCCCCCAATAGCAACTCGGCCGTGCGCGCAGCCACCTCCGGGTGGCGCGACATGTCGGCCACCTCCCCGCGTGCCCGCAGCCGCCGATACTCGGCCAGCGCGGCGCGGGTGATCTGGATGCTTTCGTTGATCACCGGCGGGTCGGCCAGGTGCGAGCCCTCCGAGTAACTCACCACGTGGATGACCGGCGGACTGGTGGGGTCGTGGGGCTCGATGTCGTCCATCAGCGCCGTCACCGCCGCCAGCTGCACCTTGGCCCTTTCCAGGTCCGGTGAGAAGTAGTCCAACCCGGCGCGGGGCTGGAGCATGACCTGGAAAGCGTCGTCCTCCAACTCCCGCACCAGGGCCAGCAGCGCCCGCGACTTCGCCAGGTCTTGCACCCCCCAGGTGCCCTTGGGGGTGTTGAGCATGTTCTGCAGCACCAGGTGGCGGATGCCGCACGCCTTGGCCGTGCGGGCGGCCAGCACCGCCGCCACGATGTAAGTGACGTCGTCCGCGCCCCGGAAGGAGAAATGGTGCGAGACGTTGGGCTCGTAAGGTTTTCCCCACCCCGCGCACAGGCGCAGGGTCGCCAGGTGTTGCTCCAGGTTCTCGCGCACCGAATAGGGCCCGCGCCCGTCCAGCCGGCAAAACCACCACAGTGAGAGCGCAGGCCAGGCGTTGTGCAGGGTGTCCTCGAAAAGCCAGGCCAGCCGGGGGACGTCCTTGGTGCCGGCATAGGTGCGCACCAGCATCGGGCGGGCGGCCTGCCAGGCCGCCCGCAACTCTTCCGGCATCGCCAGGGGTACGCCGCCGCCGTCCGGGCGGCCATCCCATTCCTCCCCGAAAGCCGACTGGCTCAGCTGGGAGGTGCCGATGGAGAGCACGTCCAGCAGCCCTGCCCCCGCCAGTTGGCGCGCCCACTCCAGGAAGAGTTGCACTGCCTGCGCGCGGTCGTGCAGGTACGGGCCGACATGGGCGCGCATCAACGGCGGCAGCCTGCGCTCCCGCCCGTGCTGCAGGCGGGCCACCAGGCTGTCTTGGGCAGTTCCAAACCCGGGGCAATCCCCGCGGTCTACCGGACGCACTGCCAGGTGCTTGCCGCGGCGCAGCAGGTCGCGGCCAAAGGCCAGGCGCGCCTCGTCGTACGCCAACTCCTCGGCAAGGTGTTGCGAGCGCAGGCCTGCGGGTATCCCGAGGCATGCCAGGGTTTCAGCCGGGCTCTCATCTCCACAGAAGACGGCAACCAGGTCGCCGTGCTCCGCGGCCACCTGCCGGCAGGCCTCCGGTAGGCCGGCAAAGTAAAGCGCGACGATGGGCCCCCCTGCCGCCGCCAGCAGCCGGCGCCGTCCCAGGCCGTACACCAGACGCCCGAAGGCGGTCGCCCCGTCGGCGGGGTCCAGCCGGTAACTGAGCCCCAGCCGGGTCACCCCATGCTCGGCAATCCACCGTGCCACCACCTCCATGCTACCCGGTCGCTCCAACTCTCCGACCGCCCGGTTCACCTCCTCGTCGCCGGCGACTACCCGCAAGCCGCAGTCCTCGATCAACTGGGCCACGGCACTGATTCCCAGGGTATGGGCATCCACCGCAGGGCGCAGCAGGCCGAATACATCGCTGCCGTCTACCGTCGCCGTCATCCCCGTGTCTCCCGCTTCCGCCCACTCCTCCCAGGCTTGCCCTCGAGCACCAGCTGCCTGATCTCCTGCAACGTCAGCCCGGCCAGGCCCAGTTTCTCCACCGTTCGCCCCGTCTTCCAGTAATCGCACCCGTGCAGCAGGTTGGCCAGATGCACGACCGCCTGGATGGTGGGGCAGGGCACGCCCAGCATCTCGCCCATGGAGGCGATGGGCACCAGGCTCATGGGCACGTCCTCCCACAGGTAGCGGTGATCAATGCGGTTAGGGGCCTTGATCCCGTAGTAGCCGGGGTTGGCGCGGATGGCGTCGAGCAGCGTCTTGCCCGCCGCGTCGTAGGCGATGTAGAGCCATTCGCGCGCGCTCATGCAGTGAAAGCCCATCGCCGCCCCCACCGCCACCCGCTCGGCATCGAGCGCCTCCAGCACCGCGGCAGTGGCGGGGGTGATGCCGTCAATGTAGTAGTCGAAATCGCCGTGCGTGCTCTCCACCCGGGCGCAGTTGAGCACGGTGACCGCAGGGTGGAAGATGGCGCCGATGTTGTCCATGCTGGTTTTCATCACGTTGTCACCCGGCACGAATTCCCGGTAGGCGCAAGACAGGGCTTTGACCACGGCCGGGGTGCGGTGGGCGGGGATGGCGGCAACCGGCACGCTGTTCTTGATGCGGAAGATCTGCACCTGGGCGGGGTTGGTGACCCGACTGGCGTAAAGGAAGGTCTGGGCCTCGGCCACGGTGACCTCGGCCTTGACCCCCCGCTGCCGCAGGATGTGGTGGAACTCCAATGCGCCCCCGGTGCGACCGGGGTGCAAGACGATGATCTGCCCGTCGTGGAGGTGCGCGGCCACCTGTTCCGCCAGGAAACGATGCCCGGTGGCTGGCACCGCGACCATCAGGAGGTCCGCGTTGCTGACCGCCTCGGCAATGTCAGCGGTGATCAGCGCCAGCCGGCCCGTACCGCGGGGCAATTCGTCGCCGTCCCGGGCGATGATCTGCACCCCACCCGCCTGCTGGATTGGGCGCAGCCGCTCCGGGCTGCGGTTGTAGAGATTGACCGCGAATCCCTTGAGCGCCAGGTGGGCGGCCATGGCCATGCCCCCGTTGCCCGCGCCCAACACGCAAAAGGTGGTTTCCCTGCCCGCTTCCCTTGGCATTGCCTGCTGCCTCCTGCGGCCCGTGGCCGCCTCCAGATTCGCCCGCTATGTGGGCGAGCAGATCAGGCGTAGGGAAAGGTGCGGCAGGGGGATGCGATGTGATAGACGCCGAGGGCGTCGCGGGCCCCCGGCCTCTTCCCACCGCGCCTGCGAGGTTAGCTGACGGGCTCGGGTCGTAAGAGTCACCCTACCCCGGGATTCCGGGGATTCGCCCCACTATTGGTTCCCCCGCTCCCGCCCTCATCAGGCGGGATTCGGCGCCTGTTCGGTTGTCCGGCGGTCTTCCCGCCTGCTAATCATATTACCACAAGGTAACGAGATTCGCCAGCCCGGCTTGGCCTTCTTGGGCGCCGGCCATGCAGACTCCCTACCAGTATTGGCCGCCACTGCCTATAATACTGCCAATGCCTTCCTCGGGTGCCGCATGCCCCTCAGCATCGAACGCATAGAGACTCTGCTCCTGGTGGCCGCGATCACGGCCATGCTCGCCCGTCGCCTGGGGCTGCCCTACACCGTGGGCCTGGTGCTCGCCGGGTTGGCAATCGCCTTTTCTCCCCTGCACCTTGCCATCCCATTGACGAGGCGCCTGCTCTTTGGCGCCTTGCTGCCGCCGCTCATCTTTGAGGCTGCGCTCAACATCCCCTGGCGAGGGGTGCGCGCGGACTGGCCGGTGATGACCGTGCTCGCGACCGTGGGGGTGCTGCTGTCGGCCGTGGTGGTGGCCGGGGGCATGCATCTCCTGGCAGGTTGGGCCTGGGTCAGCGCCTGGGCCTTCGGCGCGCTCATCGCCGCCACCGACCCGGTATCGGTGATTGCCGCGCTCAAGGAGGCCGGAGCCCGCGGTCGCTTCCGGCTGCTGGCCGAGACCGAGAGTCTGCTCAACGACGGCACCGCGGCCGTGCTCTTCGCCCTGGTGCTGGCAGGAGCCGCAGGCCGCGCCGCAGGCCCGGGAGGGATTGCCGTCTCCTTCCTCGCCACCACCTTGGGGGGAGTGCTGGCGGGGGCGTTGCTGGCGGCCGTCACCCTGTTGCTTGCCGGGCGCACCACCGACCGCCTGGTGGAGATCACCTTCACCACCGTGGCCGCCTACGGCTCCTTCATGCTTGCCGAGCACTTCGGCGTATCGGGGGTCTTCGCCACACTCACCGCAGGGCTGCTGGTGGGTAACCTGGGGCCGCTGGGGGCCATCTCCGAGCGCGGCCGGGAGGCCGTGGAATCGTTCTGGGAATACGTCGCCTTTGCCGCCAACTCCATCGTCTTCATCCTCATCGGCATGACCGAGGCCCGGGTCCGCCTGGGCGTGCTCCTGCCCACCGCCCTGCTGGCCGTGCTCCTGGTGTTGGTGGCACGGGCGGTCGCAGTGTACGGGGGCTGCGGCTTCTTTGCCGGCTCCGCCTACCGGGTGCTGGCGCGGCACCAGCACCTGCTGTGGTGGGGGGGCCTGCGTGGCGCCCTGGCCCTGGCACTTGCCCTGGCACTCCCGGCCGGATTCCCGCTCCACCCCCAGATCGTGACCGTCACCTTCACCGTGGTCGCCTTCTCGGTGATCATCCAGGGGCTGACCATCATCCCCCTGCTGCGGCGCCTCGGCGAGCTGCCGCCCCCACCCCCCCGCCGGGCGTCCTCACCTCAGCACGCGGACGCCTGAGCCCGGAAGCCTATCTCCCTCCCCCCAGCGCCCACAGCAGCCGGTGGTAGGCCAGGGGCATGGCATCCAGGCCGATCAGGTACTCGTCGTGCGGGCCCTTCCAGCCCGAGGTCCACAGGAAGAACAGCAGGCCCTCCGCCTCGGCATCGTGGGCATGGCGCGCCATCTCCACGATCTGCTCCGGCGTGGGCATGGCCCACTTGCCCAGGCAGGCGAAGCCCTGCGGGATTACCAGGAAGCGGCTGCCCGCCTCCCGCGCCCACTCCCCCACCTCCCGCACCCGGGCGGCGAAATAGCCCAGGTTCGGGATATCATAGAAGACCGGGTAGCAGTCCACGGACACCACCGGCGCCCGATACTGTCGCAGGAACTCCCGGGCGTAGCCATCCCACCAGTCGCCCTCGGAATGCCCGCAGAAGTTCACGATCGGGGTCAGCCCTTCGGCCTCCGTGCGCGCTACCCAATCCGCCACCTCGGCCATGGGAGCCTGCTGGGCGTCTGGCTCATCATAGAAGCGGTACTTTCCCCCGGGCCCGCAGAGTATCTCCAGGTGCTCGCGAGCGTAGGCCTGCGCCGCCTGGTCTACCCCCGAGAGCACCATCATATTGCAGCCGAGTTCTTCGTGCAGGTAGCGCACCTCGTCCAGGGCGCCGCCCCGGCTGTAGGGCGTATCCGGCGTGGGTGGGCCCTGCGGGTTGCCGTACCTGCTATAAAAATCCCCGCTGAACCACACCCCGAGACGCCGGAACTGGGGCAGGTTCTGGCGTGCCCAGTGCTCGTCCCAGCGGCCTGCCTCCTCTCTGGCCAGGCGCCCGCGCTCCTGCCGCCAGCGGGCAGCGCGCGCCATCGCCTCCGGCGGCCACGCTACCTCGAAGGCCGCCCGGGCGACCACCTCCCCATCGGCCGCGATCTCCCATTCATACCGCCCGGGTGCCACCCAGGCCGGCAGCCGCCGCCGCCCTATCCACCGCCCCTGCTCCAGCGCCAGCCCCAGCACCCAATCCCGCATTGCTGTGGGCCAAGCCCTCACCTGTGCCGGCGTGGCCCCCCCGCCTGTCCGCACGCTCACCACCACCTCGTCCCCCGGCCCCGCCTGGGCCGGGGTAACTTCCGCCTGCCAGGTACCTGCCATCCCTCTGCTCCCATGCATGCCGACTGGCCGCCGCCTCGCATGGCGGGCATTCGCCCGCGGGCGTTCTTTCTCCTACCCGTCGCGCCTTGGCCGCAACTTTGTAGAGGGAATGGTCGTCTAACGTGGTAAGATAGTGTGGCAGAGAGCAGGAGGCGACCGCTAACCAAACTGTCGCAGGCCCCGCCCGTCTGCCGGTATCGGTTCCCGCATCTCCCGACCCGGGGGATAGCCTGTGAGACCGGTCTCCTACATCCTGACTGCCCTACTCCTCGCGCTCGTGGTCACCGGCACGCTGCCGGCGCCGCCGCTCGGGGATGGCGGCGACTACCTGGTGGGCTTTCGCCTGCGGGTGGATGCCTCTGTGGTGCGAGAAGCCGGCGGTGAGGTGACCCGCACCTTCCAGCTGATCCCCGCGGTGGCGGCGCGCCTCTCGGCCGAGGCTGCTGCCTCCCTGGCCAGCAAGCCTCAGGTCGCCTACGTTGAGGTGGATGCCCCGGCCTATGCCTGCTACATGGCCGGCGAGGTGCTGCCCTGGGGCATCGAGCGCATTGCCGCCCCCTCTGCCTGGGAGGGCGCCGGCACCGGCGCCGCCGGGGCGGGGGTGACGGTGGCCCTGCTGGATACCGGTATTGATTATTCTCACCCCGACCTGGCGGCCTGCTATGCGGGGGGGGTTGACGTAATCAACCACGACTCCGACCCCCGCGACGACAACGGCCACGGCACGCACTGCGCGGGGATCATCGCCGCCGCGGATAACGGCCCCAACCCGGGTGGCAAGAACGCGGGCTACGCCGTGGTCGGCGTGGCCCCCGCGGTCCGCCTCTATGCGGTGAAGGTGCTGGGCGCCAACGGCTCTGGGCATTATAGCGACGTGATCGCCGGCCTGGAGTGGGCGCGTAACAGCGGGCTCAAGGTCGCCTGCCTGGGCATGGCGGGCACTCTGGCTTCCCAGGCGCTCAAGCAGGCCTGCGACGCCTGCTGGGCGGCCGGCATGGTGCTGCTGGCGCCCTCGGGCAATGACGGCACCGGCCTGGTGGGCTACCCCGCCCGCTATGGCAACGTGCTCGGGGTCACCGCCACCGATGAGGACAACGGCCACCCCTCCTGGAGCAACTTCGGCCAGGAGGTCCAACTCTGCGCACCGGGCAGCAATATCATGTCCACCATGCCCATGCAGGCCTGCTACCTCACTACCGCCTACAATTACCGTACCCAGTATGACTGCCTGAGCGGGACCTCCATGGCGACGGCCCATGCCGCCGGTGTCGCCGCTCTCTACTGGAGCCAGGACCCCACCGCCAGCAACTTCCAGATTGCCCGCCGCCTGCGCGAATGCGCCGTGGGCCTGACCGGTGGGAGGGACCCCTATTTCGGTTTCGGCATGGTCTGGGCAGTACCGGGCAAGAAGGCGGAGTCTTCCTCCCTGCCGGCTTATTCCTGGAGCACACAATGGACCTCGGCCGCCTTCCGCCCCCCGGCGAGATAGCCGCCCGCGGCTTGCGGCGACGCCTCGCCGGTGACTCCCTCCCCCTCCACCACTAACCCCTCCACCACTCCCACTCCGGCCCAGGCTGGACACAACCGCCCCGTCCCTGCTACTCTTTGTAGCAGTGCGAGACCGCACGTGCGCACCCCCCGGCCGGCACTAATCCCCAGGGCAGGAGCACGACAATCGAGGTGGCTTCATGGCTATTGCACCGCATGGCGGGAAACTGGTTGACCGCACCCTCACTCCCGAGGCCGCGGCGGAGGCCAAAGGGCGGGCGGCAGGCCTGCCGCAACTGGTGGTGAGCCCCGAGCGGGCGATCGAACTGGAGAACATCGCCTGTGGCGTCTTCAGCCCGCTGGAAGGCTTCCTCACCCGGGCGGAACTGGAAGGGGTGCTACACCATCGCCGTCTGCCCGGCGGCGCTGCCTGGACCATCCCCATCGTGCTCGACCTGCCCGATCCCCACGGTCTCAAGCCCGGCGGGGAGGCGGCCCTCGCTGATGAGCAGGGCAACCTGCGCGCTATCCTGCACGTGCAGGACATTTACCAGTATGACAAGGCCGAGTTCGCCCGCTGGACCTATGGTACCGAGGACGAGAAACACCCGGGCGTGGCCCGCGTGCAGGCCATGGGCGATTGGCTGGCGGGTGGCAAGATTGACCTGGTGTGGCGGGCGCCACATCCCCACGACGACCACCGTCTGGACCCGAAGGAGAGCCGCCTGCTCTTCCAGGAGAAGGGCTGGCGCACTGTGGGCGCCTTTCAGACCCGCAACGTCCCCCACGCCGGGCATGAGTACCTGCAAAAGGTAGTGCTGGCCATGTGCGACGGGCTGATGATTCAGCCCGTGATCGGCAAGAAGAAGCCCGCGGACTTCAAGGATGCCGCCATCATCCAGGCCTACGATGCCATCATCGAGCACTACTTCGTGAAGGCGCGCACCATCCTCAACATCCTGCCCACCGAGATGCGCTACGCCGGCCCCCGGGAGGCGATCCACCATGCCATCATGCGCAAGAACTACGGCTGCACGCACATCGTGATCGGCCGTGACCATGCCGGCGTGGGCAAGTACTACCACCCCGAGGCGGCCATCGAGATCTTTGCCGACTTCCCCGACCTGGAGATCAAGCCGCTCACCATCCACGGCGACTTCTTTCACTGCTTCCGCTGCGGCCAACTGGCGAGCGAGCGCACCTGCCCCCATGAGCCCGACCAGCACATCGCTTTCAGCGGCACCGAGATCAGGCGTATGCTCAACGAGGGCCAGGAACCGCCGCCTCAGATCATGCGGCCGGAGGTCTTCGCGGTGCTGCGGCAGTTTGCCAACCCGTTCGTGGAATAGGGGGGCAAGGTGAGAACGGCCAGCAAAGTCGTCGTCATTGGCCTGGACAGCGCGCCCACGCTGCTGTTGGACGAGTGGCTGCCCGACCTGCCCAACCTGCGCCGGCTGGCCGAGGAGGGGGTGTATGGGCCCATCCAGAGCAGCGTGCCGCCCATCACCATCCCCGCCTGGGCCACCTTTGCCACCAGCAAGAATCCAGGCAAACTGGGCTTCTTCGGCTTTCGCAACCGGGTGGATTTCGCCTACGACCGGCTGGCGACCGCCAACGCCACCAGCGTCCGCGAGCCCACCGTATGGCAGATTCTCTCCAAGGCGGGCAAGCGGGTGGGGCTGATCGGGGTGCCCCAGACCTATCCCCCGCAGCCCATCAACGGCTTCGTCATCTCCTGCTTCATGACCCCCGACGCCGAGAGCCAGTACACCTGGCCGGTAGCACTGAAGGAGGAGATCGAGCGCAAATTCGGGCCGTACCAGTTCGACTGCAAGTTTCGCACCGAGGCCAAGGCCAGACTCCTTTCCGCCATCTATGAGATGACGGGCCGTCGCTTCCGCATCGCCCGCCACCTGCTCTCCTCCCTGCCCTGGGACTTCTTCATGATGGTGGAGATGGGGCCCGACCGCATCCAACATGGCTTCTGGAAGTACTACGACCAACAGCACCGCAAGTACGAGCCCGGTAACGAGTTCGAGCGGGCCATCCCCTCCTACTACTGCTACCTGGACCGGGAAATCGGCGAATTGCTGGCCGTCGCCGGCAAGGAGGCCGCGGTGATCGTGGTCTCCGACCACGGGGCCAAGCGCATGGAGGGCAGTTTCAACCTCAACGACTGGTTGATCCGGGAGGGTTACCTGCACCTCGCTGAGCAGCCTTCGGGTCTGCAGGAGTTTCGCAAGACCAAGGTGGATTGGAGCCGCACCACGGCCTGGGGGTGGGGCGGGTACTACGCCCGGGTCTTCCTGAACGTGGCCGGCCGGGAGCCGCAGGGCATCGTGGACCCCGCCCGCTACGAGGCGCTGCGTGACGAACTGGCGGAAAAACTACGTTCGCTCCAGGATGACCGCGGTCGGGTAATGGCCACCCGGGTAATCAAGCCCCAGGAGGTCTACACCGGGCCCTATACCGACACCGCCCCCGACCTGATCGTCTACCTCGACGACCTCTACTGGCGGGCCAGCGAGGACGTGGGGCACGCGGGGCTGCATTCCTTTGAGACCGAGATCGGCCCTGACGACGCCGTCCACGCCGAGCAGGGTATCTACATCCTGCGCCCTCCCGGGGGGAACGGCGGGGGCCGCCGGCTGGAGGGGCTGCGCCTGTTGGACGGGGGCGCGCCCACAATTCTGAGCCTGTTCGGGCTGCCCATCCCCCCCGACATGGAGGGGCAGCCCGTCCTGCTATAGCACCGCCGTCACAAGGAGGCATGGCTGCATGGTACTGGAGAAGGGATTCTGCATCTGGTTCACGGGAGTGCCCGCAAGCGGTAAATCTACCATCGCTGGCGCCGTCGAGAAACGGCTGCGTGCCCGGGGCGTGAAACTGGAGAACCTGGACGCCGACGAGGTGCGCAAGAACCTCAGCCCCGACCTCAAGTTCAGCAAGGAAGACCGGGACATGAATACCAAGCGGCTGGCCTACATGTCCATGCTGCTCTGCCGCAACGGGGTATCTGCCCTGGTCGCCGCGGTGGCCAGTTACCGGGAGTTTCGCGACCGGGCCCGGCGCATGATTGACAACTTCGTCGAGGTCTTCGTGGACTGCCCCACCGAGGTCTGCCGCCAGCGCGACCCCAAGGGGCTATACGCCAGGGGTGACCGCGGCGAGGTGAATGACATTGCGGGCGTGCACCAGCCATACGAGGAGCCACTCGACCCCGAGGTGCACCTGAAGACCGACCAGATGACCGTCGACGAGGCCGCCGACACGGTGATCCGCCGCCTTGAAGAGTTGGGCTACCTCCCGCGGGAAGATGCTGAAGAGGTGTATTCGCCCGAGGAGGAGGAGAAGATCAAGGCCCGCCTCAAGTCGCTCGGGTACCTGTAAACTCGCGCTTCCCCCTCTCCCCCGCGGGGAGAGGGAATCCGGTGTGTTGGCCGCCTGCATGCAAAGGGCGGGGCCCATTGGGCCCCGCCCTCTTGTTCGTGCCGCCTCCCGGATGACGCCGGTCAGTCGCTCAGGAATAGCCCGGCCATCTCCAGCGCCCGGCCCACGTCGTCCACTTCCAGGCGGCCGGCAGTGAAGGCTGCCATGGCATCCAGTTTGCCGGTGACGATATCCATCCAGTCCTGCGCGCTGATCTTCACGTTCAGGTCGGCCTTCTCGGGGGCCTTGTTCTCGACCGTCGCCTTCTGGTCGGCGATGCTGATGGTCCACTCGCCGCCGCCGTCACCGGTCAGGGTGAAGTGGTAGACCGAAGTTACCCCCTCCGCCTTCGCCTTGTCGAGTTTGCCCGGCAGCGCCTGGAACCAGGCGGCCACCTGGCCGGCCAGGGCGCCCCCGGCCCCCGGGGCGGCTGCCGCCGCGGGCACGCCCGTGGGCTTCACTTCCGACAGCAAAGACAGCAGGGCATTCATCACCGTGGGGCCGATCTCGGGGCCAATGCTTGCTTCCTGGGCCTCATAGTGGTAGAGGTCGAGCCCCCAGTCGTCTGCCGACACGATGTAGCCCAGTTCGTCGAAGGTCAGCCCGAAGAGGAACTTCGGGCTCCCGGTCATCTTACGCTTGAGATGCAAACCCTCGTTGGGCAGCAACTCTCCAGGGATGGTGGCAATCTGGGCCGGCCCCAGGGCCAAAGCCGCCACCTTGGTGTTGATCTTGCCGTCCACCAGGATGCTGGGCATCAGGCCTTCCTTCATCGCCTGCTGATAGGCCGGATTTTCCAGGGGAACCGAGATATCGGTGATCTTGTAACTCAACTCCGGGTTCTCGATCGGCTTGGCCTCGGCCAGGGCCTTCTCCGTGGCCTCGGCCACCGCCTCTCCGATCTTTCTGCACCAGTCGTCAGCCTCCGGCTTGCCCTCCAGCGAGTAAACTCCGCCCGGAATGTCCGCAGTGATCATCCCGCCTTCGGCGCCGTTGATGAACAGGGCCACGCCCCCCAGGTCCTTCTCCACTTTCTGGTAGAAGTAGTAGGGGAAGTCGGCAGACACGGCCTTGGTGTGCATGATCTCCGCATGGCAGGGCAGGTTGGCCAGGGTTGCGATAGTCTTGCCCTGGGCGTCGACCAGTTGCATGGCCGAGAGTTCAGGGTCCAGGATGGGCACCTTGCGATGGTTCATGATGATGCCCTGGGTCTGGATCGCGCCCAACTTCAGTTTGGCGGGCTGGACCGCTGCCGCCGCCTGTTCGATCGCGGCGAGCAAGCCCTCCTTGAAGGCCTTCAGGTACTCGGGGTTGACCCCGGATGTGCCGGGGGCACCCCACATGCCGTAAAGGTCGGGGGCGGAGTGGCTGTGGGTGGCTGCGATCATCACCGTGTCCTGCGGGACCGACTTGACCATCCCCCGGATTTCCTGCTGCAGCACCCCGGGGACGCCCATGGAGTCAACGCCCACGATAGTCACGACCTTGTCGCCGCTCTTGATGACCAGGGCCCGGGCCGACAACGGGGTCTTCACCGAGTCGCTCAGGCGGTTGCTCCCGTAGCCGGCCAGGTACACCGGCATCTTGGGGGTGATGTCCACCCTGGCCGCGCCGGCCAGCAGGTCGGCTGCACCGGCCCCCGCCACCAGCAGGCAGGTCAACAGCACAGCCACTACGAGGATGACGCACGTGTTTGCCATTCCCAACCCCTCCTCGGGTGTTATGCACAGCGCGGGCCGGGAACCCCGGCCCGCTCGGGAAAGCCTACTTTTTCAGGAACAGGTTCCCCAGTTTCATGGCCAGCGCCATGTCCCCGGTCAAGCCCAGTTTGCCCTGCGTGAAAGCCATTACTGAGTCCAGCTTGCCCCTGATAATATCCAGCCAGTCGTTATCCTGGGCCGAGATGGTCAGGCTCGCCTGGTCCGACAGCCCTTCGCTTACCGTGCACTTGCCCTCGGCAATGCTGGCCGTCCACTCCCCGCCCCCTGGCCCGGCGATCTTGAAGCAGAAGACCGCGGCCAGCCCCGGCGCCCGCTCCGGGTCAAAGCGACCAGGCACCGATGCGAACCAGGCAGCAACCTCACCACCGCCCGCTTTCGGCTGCTCTTTGGCCTGCTCGTGCTTCTGGGCAGTGAGGAAGGTCTTCATGGCCTTGGCAAACATGTCGTAGGATACCCGCCTGCCCACCGACACCATGGGGTCGAAGTCGCGGATGAAGTCAATCTCCCCCTCCGTCGGCAACTCCACCTGCTTGAGGTCTGGCGCCACCTGGAGATCCCAGGGGATGTCCTTTTTCACCTCCTCCACCGAGGAGTAGGGGAAGACCGCGTCCAGATACATCTCCTTGGTCTCGGGATGGAAGCGAAAGACCCCTTTCGTGCTGATCAGCACCCCGGGGCCGCTGTCCGGGGGAAAGCCCGCCCGATAACGGGCGTCGCCCCCCTCGAGGTACCCGGGGGAGGTCACGTAGTCGCACCGGTCAACAAACCGCCCGCCCCGCATGGTGAGAATGCTGCGGTGGGAGTAGGCCAGGAACTCGGGCGCTCCCCCCGAACCGGATAGGCGCATGCTGGGCTTGTGGTAGTCACCGATTACGGTCGAGTTCACGTTGCCAAACTTGTCAATCTGGGCCACCCCCAGAAAGCACACGTCCGCAAACCCACGGAAGGCGATCGTGGAGAAGACGTCCACCAGATCGCAGTTGTAGGCATAGCCCCGGGTGCAGGTCGGGTCGGCAATGTGAAAAGGCGCACGATAGGGGTTGAAATCTACAATCCCAGCCTCGGTCAGTAGCACGACGTCACGCTGGTGGTACACCTTGGCCAGTACCCCGGCCACGATGCCCAGCCCCTGCCCCACGATAATGCGGTCGCCGTCCTTGATCTCCTTGGCCGCCGCCACCAACATCGCTTCATCAGGAGTGCAGCGCTTCATGGCTATATCAACTCACCCTTCTCTTCGAGCAATCTCTCGAAGTCGTCTTTCGTCATCTGGAAGCGGTCGGAAAAGCCCCGCTCGTCCCAGGGGGTCACAAACGCCTGCCCGTAGTTCGCGGGGGCGGACAGCCAGGTGGTGGCCTCCAGCCGCTGCAGCGACTCCAGGCCGAAGCGCTCCGCATAGTGCTGCAGGTACTCACGCCGGCTGCCCACCCCGTACACCCACTCGTCCAGGTAACCCTGCGCCCCCTCCACGGTGTTGGCCTGCATGAAGAACAGCGAGCGGAAGTTCATGTCGGCGTTGTAGCAGCCCAGGAACTCCCCCGGGTGCCCGCCCCACGGCTCGTGCACCACCGCGTCCACGCGGAAACTGGGGGCCACCGTCAGTTCCGGAGAGGAGAAGATCACCTCGGTGTCCACCACCTGCTCCACCGAGGCGATCACGTGCTTGCTGGCCAGGACGGCCCACTTCACGTTGCCGCCCGGACCCCAGTACTGGATGTTGCCGTACTTGTCGGCCCGCTGGCAGTGCACCAGGCACACGTCGGGGTTTACCGCCGGCACCACCACCTGTTCGCTGCCGTCAAAGGGGTTCTTCACGATCCCAAACTTGCCGTCCCCCAGGAAGCGGCGTACGCGAAAGATGTCGGTTTCCCGGATCACGTTGGACACGGGCAGGAAGGGCAGCCCCATCGCCCCGGCCTTGAGGCACATCAGCAGGGTGTAGTTGGAGTAGTCCTCCAGGTCAACCTCGCCTGCCAGAAACGCCTTCTCCAAATGCGAGGTGGCGGCACTGCCCCCCGGCCGGTAGTTGAACGAGGTGACCAGCCGCGAGAGGCAGCCCGCAATAATCAGTTGCTCGGCTTCCTCGATACTGCTCTGGCACCACAGGGTGAGGCCCCGCTTGCGCTGCCTGATCACCTCGTGGTAGAGCGCATGGGGAACGGGATGAAGAAAGTTCCCACCGCAGATGGTGGCGCCATCAGGCACGAAGCGCGCCACCGCCTCCTTGGTGGTCATCAGTTTGATCTGTGGCATGCTCTTCTCCTGGCCTCCTGAATGCTTAATGCGCCGGGCTTGCCCGGACCCCGCCACCTCCTCCGCCGATTTACCCCCTTCTCTCTCCTTCGCCGGGTGCCCTCCCCCACCTTCAACGGAGCAACCGTTCCTTACTGCCGGTCAAGATACGGCGAGTCATGAGAGCAGGCAACCATGCCCGCTGAGGCGAAGTGAAAGGGCGATGGAGAGCCGGACCTATCTGCAGTGCCCCCGCTGCGGCACCGAGAACACCAGGGCCAGCCAGACCTGCGTGCACTGCGGCTACGAGTTGCACGCTCGTGCCGACGTGGTTGGGGTCTGCCCCAAATGCCGTGTGCCCGTGCGCGCCACCCAGATCCATTGCTTCAATTGCGGCCGCATGCTCGATGAGAGCCTGCGCCCGGAGCGCGTGGTGCTCACCCCCAATGAACGCCGCCTGCTGCAGCGGGAACAGGCCGTCACCACCCAGGCAGCCCGCGTCTTCGGGGCCAGCCTCAGCAACCTCCCGGCCTGGCTGCGAGTGATCGGCCTGCTCACCATGTTCGCCGGCGGGCTACGCACCTACCTGGCCGGGGCCGCCCTGCGGGCCAGCAACGAGCCCCTGCTGGGAATGCACCTGACCGGCGCCCTCCTGGTCTGGGCCGTCGTGACTCTGGCCGGGCTGGCGCTACTGGTGCTCAGCGCAGTGATCTCGCGCCCGGACTGATCAGTACTGCACCACGCGTGGCGCCAGGGGATCGCCCCCCACGCCCAGCCTGCGCAACCACCCGTTCACCGAGGCCCCCAGCAGCCGCTCCATGGGCGACTTGCGCCCCATCTCCTTCACCGTGGGCGCACCCTTGATGCCCCCACGCTCGCCCGCATAGGCAATGGCGTCCTGCAGCCCGCCCAACTTGTCCACCAACTTCAGGCGCAGAGCCTGTCGACCGGAGTAGACGCGCCCGTCCGCCAGTTCCCGCACCCTGGCCGCCGGCATCCCGCGCCCCTTCGCCACCGCCTCTACGAACTGCTCATAGGTGTCGTTGATCAAGCCCTGCATGAGCCGCCGCTCGGCCGGGGTCATGGGACGTGCAAAAGAGGCCATGTCCTTGAACTTGCCGCTCTTCACCACCTCCATGCGAGTGCCCAGCCGCTCCAGTAGGTGGGAGATGTCGGCCGACATGAAAATAACCCCGATGCTGCCCGTCAGGGTGGCCGGGTTGGCAAAAATGGTGTCACAGCCCGAGGCAATGTAGTAGCCCCCCGAGGCCGCAATGTCTCCCATGGAGGCGATGATGGGCTTGGCCTCCCGGCAGCGCATCACCTCCTGATAGATCTCCTGGCTGGCGGCTGCGCTCCCCCCCGGAGAGTTGATTCGCAGCACGATCGCGGCCACGCTATCGTCCGCCGCCGCCTCACGCAGCGTGGCGACGGTCCTCTCGGCCCCGCCCCCCGTCCCGAACAAGCCCTCGTTCTCCGGCGAGGAGGCGATGGTGCCGCTCACATTCACCAGCGCCACCGTGCGCGAGGCCGGCGTGAAGAACACTGCCATCACGATAAGTAGGAGGAACAGTGCGAATACGAGCAGGGCTGCCCCGCCGCAGCCAATCGCCCACTTGGCCCCACGCGACACGCTTCACCTCCCTGAGAAAAGGTTATCACGGCACAGTTTCCCGACGGCATCCGGCCCCGTCCCTGGCAGCCCCTCGCTCTGGAGAAAACGGCCCCCGCCTCTACCACCCCATTCCCAGCGCGGTGGCCAGCCGGCCCGCGGCGGCCAACAGCGATCCCGGCAGCAGTCCGGCCATGATCAGCAAGACCAACAACGCCGCCCCCACCGGGCTGAAGTCGCTCTTCCCCGCGCCCGCCGCCGGCTCAGCATACATCCGCTCCACTTCCCGGCCTGCCACCAGCAACCCGGGGGGCAACAGCACCAGCGTCCCCACGGCCGCCAGGTATCCGGCCCCCCCACCCACTTGCAGGCCCGCGGCCACCAGCAGCAGCCACCCCCAGAACCCGGGCAGCAGCGGCATCCCCGCGAGCGCCAGCATTGCGCAGGCACGCGTGAAACGCCCAAAGCCGGAATGGTGCGTCCCTTGCGGGATCAGCCATACCGCCAAAGCCGCGAGCACCCCCGTGAAAACCAATACTGCGAAAGCCTCCAGCGCTTGCGCGCTCCCACGCGCGCCTGCCAGTCCCAGCGCGACCACAGCCAGACCGGCCTCCCCGGCAAGAGCGCCGCGCACCCCCCGGCGGCCTCCCGCGCCCACCGCGGTGGCCGCGGCCGTGAGAGCCAGCCCCACCAGCATGGCAGCCACTCCCAGCACCTGTGCCGGCATGCTCATGGCAACACCCCCGGCAGGTGCGGCGTAGCCATCCAGAACGCAGTTGCCTGCAGACACAAGGCCGCGGCCACGCCCGCCATCGCCAGTGCCGCCAGCCCCTGTGCCGGTTTCGTTTCGGGCCCTCCCGTCAAACCTGCCCGCACGCAGGCCACCGCCATCAGCACCGGCAGGGGCAGGCACAGCCAACCCCATCCCCCCACCTGACCCAGGCCCACCCAGGCCAGGGGTATCCCCACCAGCAGGGCTCCGCCCCCACCGACCATGGCATGCAAAACCAGCCGCAGCCTGCCCGCTGCCTGCCCGGCCGCGGCCAGTCCCACCCACAGTGCCAGCATGGCCGCGGTGGTGGCGGCGGCCCGCGGCAACACCGGCGCGGGCACCAGCCAGGCGGTGAGCGCGGCGGTCACCGTGGCGGCCCCCCAGCCCGCCCACAGTGCCTCGCGGGCTCCAGTCATGGCGGCGCGGCCCAGCGCCCCCCAGGTCACCAGTGCAGCCAGGCCCACCAGCGGCGCCAGTGCCGGGAGGAAGAAATGCGGGGTCGCCAGGAGTGGAACCCGCACCAGCATTGTACCTGCCGCCGCCACCGCCGGCAGGTACAATGCCCCCTGCTCGCCGGCCGCCCGGGCCCATCCCAGGCGCGGCACCGCCCCCAGCACCAGCCCCATCCCCAGCCCCACCAGCACTGCGGCTGCCCGTATGCCCCCCGCCGGGCTCATCAGCGCTGCAATCCCGGTCGAGGGCAAGTACGACTCCCCGGCCGTCGCCACCACCAGGCACACCCCTGCGCTGAACGCAGCCAGGCCCATGACCTGCACCGATAGCGCCTGGTGCTGGCCGTCCCGGCCGCCGGGCATGGCCACCGCCGCCCACCAGGCGCAGACCAACGCCGCACCCAGCGCGGCCACCAGCAGGTAGAGGTCCCCTGCGGCTACCGCCAACTGCGCGGTTGCCAGGCCCAACAGCACCGGCGCCTGGCGCATCGCATTCTCCCAGGCGTTGCCCCTGCCCCGGCGGGCCTGTACCACCACTGCCAGTAGCCCGGCCAGGGTCACCACCGGCAGAAATAGCAGGGCGGGGGCATCCAGGTAGAGACGAAACTGCGCAAAGGAAGGGGTCCAGCGGAAGTCTGCCACGGCAGGCAAGCCTACGGCCCCCAGCACCCCTTCCAGGGCGAGGCAGAGCATGCAGATAGCCCCTGCCAGGTGGTGCGGCGCGGGCGCGGCCTCCTCGCGGTAAGCAGCCGGCAAGCGCTGGATAACCGCCGCCCCCAGGAGCGATAACAATGCCCCCGTCGGCGGCATCACCAGCAGCCAGATCAGGACCGTCCCCGGAGAAAGCATATGGCCTATCCGCCGCTCAGGGTGTTCCCGTTCACCAAACGGTACTCCTGCTGCGCCAGGCACAGTGTGCGCCCGTCCCGGTCGCCCGCTTCCACGGTGATCGTGCCGGGTCCGTCGGGCTCCAGCCTGGTGTCCCAGCGGTAGACAAACGGGCTATCGTTGGAGATTGCGACCGCCCGCCCCCGCAGGAGCACCCGCAGCAACGCGGGCGGGCCCTGGTAGAGGATGGTGATCTCTGCAATCCCGCTAATGGTGCTGCCCTTGGCTGGCAGGAAGCCGATCTGCGGCTCGGGATACGTTTCCGGCTGGACTGCATCCGCAGCGGTTACCGGGCCCCCGGACGCGCCCGTCACCTCCCCGGTGGCCTCGGGCAGCGGCCCCGGCCACGCGGGGCGGCTGTCACTGGGCGGCGCCTCCGTGGCGGGTGCGGCGGAGGTGCCGCCGGGATTCCACTCCTTGGGGGGCAGGTAGGGGCGCACCCCCACCTGGCTTGGGAAACTGCCGTTATAAACGTAGTACTGCAGCAGGGTCGCCAGTGCTCCCATGTACTCGGCAGCGGTAAGGCGGGTGCTCCCCGCCCACACCCCGGCAGGCACCCGCCCCAGCGCACGCATCATCTCCGCGAGCGGCCGACACTGGTTCACCAGGTCTCCGGGGCTCACCACCCGGGAGTCGCCCGGCATGGGACTGGACGGGATTTCGCTGGGTCCTATGCTGCGCGGCGGCGTGGGGATGGCCTCTGGCAGGGCATTGGCCGCCTGCCATTCGGCAATGCCCTGGCACATCAGATACAGAGCGTCACCCGCGCTCACCTTGGCCAGGGTGGCATCCAGCCGGCGCACCTCCACGGTTGAGGGCAGTCGGGAATCCGTAGCCAGCCCCAGAGCAATGCCCTCGGCCATGCGCAGCATCTCCAGCCCGCCGATCCCTGCCTCCGTGGCGGGCAGCGGGACGCAGAACAGCAGGCATGCCAGGGAGGCGAGCAGGAGGGTGAAAACCGCGTAACCGGTTCGCATGTGCGCGCGGTGTCTCATCGCAGGGACCTACAGTTTACCCAGAATAGCGGCACCATATCCCCGCTGCGCCCGGCTGCCCTTCAGCACCCGGGGCATGCCCCGGTTAGCACCCGTGGCAGCCGTGAACCCAGGCTCACCAGCACCTCGTAGGCGATGCTACCCATGGCCAGCCCCACCTCCCAGGCGGAGATCTGCTGCCCATCCTGCTGCCCAATCAGCACCGCCTCGTCGCCCGGGGCGACGCCCGGGATGTCGGTCACATCCACCGTGGTCTGGTCCATGCTCACCCGTCCCGCCACCGGCGCCCGCTGCCCCCGCACCAGCGCCCAGCCCCGGTTGGAGAGGGCCCGGGAGAGGCCGTCGGCATATCCCAGCGGGAGCAGGGCGATGACCGACTCGCGCCGGGTGCGATAGGTCAGCCCGTAGCCGATGCCGTCTCCCGCCTGCAGCCGGCTCACCTGCACCACCCGGGCCTTCAGGCTCAGCGCCGGACGCAGGCGAAAGGGCACATACCGGTCCCGGGTGTCCTCGGTGCGCCGCCGGGCATATTCCTCCCGCTTGGTGGGCGGGTGCACCCCCGCGTAGCCCGTCTCCGGGGGAATGTCACAGGCCAGCGGCACCGGGGGAATCCCGTAACTGATCAGCCCCGGCCGCACCAGGTCCAGGTGGCTTTCCCTCAGGAAGGCGATCGCCGCGCTGTTCGCACAATGCCGGTAGCGAGGCCTAATGCCATGCCCAGCCGCCCCCTCCAGCACCTCGTGGAAGCGCCTCAACTGGGTGCGGGCCGAGGTCTGGTCCTCATAGTCAGCGGTGGCAAAGTGGGTCATGATGCCCTCCAGTTCCACCCCGGGCAGCGCGGCCACCCAGCGCACAAAATCCACTGCCTGGTCCCAGCGCACCCCCACCCGGCCCATACCCGTATTCACCTTCACGTGCAGGCGGGCGTGAGTGCCCTGCGCTTGCGCAGCCTGCGCCAGCGCCTGAGCCAGGCCGGGGTAGGACACCACGGCCGCCGCGTTCAGTTTCACCACCCGGTCCGCCTGCTCTGGCAGGCACACCCCCATCACCAGCGTGGGCGCATCGATCCCCGCCTCCCGCAGCGCCGACACTTCCTCCGGGATGGCTACCGCCAGCAGGTGCGCGCCCCCCGCCAGGGCGGCCCGCGCCGCCGGCACCAGACCGTGCCCATAGCCGTCTGCCTTCACCACCGCCGCCACCCGCACGCTCGGGCCTACAAACTCCCGGATGCTCGCCACATTCTCGGCAATCGCCGCAGGATCCACCTCTACCCACGCACTGCGCACTGACCCTACTCCTTGCCCTGCGCCTCACCCCGACGGACCGCCCGCCGGGCCACCGGCACCGTGAAGTGGAAGACCGATCCTTTCCCCGCCTCGCTGGCCACGCCGATCTCCCCCCCGAGCGCCTCCACAATGTGCTTCGCAATCGCCAGGCCCAGGCCGGTGCCCCCACCGCTGCGGCTGCGGGATTTCTCCACCCGGTGAAAGCGGTCCCAGATGCGCTCCAACTCCTCGGCCGGAATGCCCACCCCGGTGTCCGCCACCTCTACTTTCACGACCTCCCCGCAATCCCCTGCGCCCAGCGTCACCTTGCCCCCCGGGCGGTTGAAGCGGATGGCGTTGGCCAACAGGTTCACGATCACCTGGTATAGCCGATCCCGGTTTCCCAGTACCGGCGGCAGTGCCTCGGGTAGCGCCAGTGCCACGTTCACCTCCCGCCCCGCCGCCTCCGCGGATAGGCTCTCGGCCGCACTGCGCAGCAGCGGCAGCAGGCCCATGGGTTCCCGGGGAATCTCCAGGCTGCCGGCCTCGATGCGTGAGAGGTCCAGCAGGTCGTTGATCAGCCGGTTCAGGCGCTCGGTCTCCTTGAGCACGATGCCCACGTAGCGCCGCCGTTCCTCTTCCTCGGTGATGGTGCCGTCACCCAGGGCACTGATGAAGCCCGCCATCGAGGTGAGGGGGGTACGCAACTCGTGGCTAATGTCGCTCACGAAGTGCCGGCGCATCTCCTCCAGCCGCCGCGCCTCGCTCACGTCCCGCAGCACCGCCACCGACCCCCACGGCCCCTTGCCTGGCAGCCGGCTGATGTGCGCCTGCACGATGCGCCCACCCGCCTCCAGCTCCACGGCACTGGGCCCGGTCGCCACCCTCATCGCATTGTGCAAGGGCTGGGGCAGGGTCTGGGCATCGTCCGCCAGCCCGAGCAGCATGCGCGCCTGCGGGTTGGCCAGCATCAGCCGGCCGTCGGCGCTCGTCGCGGCCACCCCCTCCGCCATCCCCGAGAGCACCGCACTCAGCCGGTCCTGCTCCTGGTGCAGTTCCCCCAGCGTACGCTGCAGGGCATCGGCCGTGCTATTGAGCGCTCGCGCCAACTGCGCCACTTCGTCGTCGCCCACCTCGCTGGCCCGCTGGCTGAAATCCCCCGACTCCATCGCCCGCGCCAGTTCCCGCATTTGCCCCAGCGGCGTGCTCAGCCGCCGTGCCAGCACCAGGGAAATCAACAGCGCCACCGCAATCGAGAGCAACGCCGCCCACACGAAAAAGACCCGCACCCCCGCCAGCGTCCCCGCAATCTCGGTCGCCGGGACCGCCACCCGCAGCACCCCCACCCGCCCCCGCCCCCCCATCAGGGGCAGCAGCGCAGCCGTGCGCGTGCCCACCCGCAACTGGCTGCCCACCCGCTCCAGCGTGATCGTGCCCATCTCCCCGCGCTTGCCCTCCGGCCCCGCCAGCAACTTGCCGTCCGCGTCGAAGAGGTACACCTGCCCCCCCAGCATGCCTGAAATGATATGCGTCAGCGCCGCCAGATCGGCCGGCTTCGCCTGGCGGTCCACCGCTCCCGCCAGCACCGCGGCCGCCGCCTGGCTGCGCGCCCGCACCGACTGCTCGTTCAGACTGCGGTAGTAGTCGTAGAAGAGAGTGTAAAAGATGAAGCCGATGGTGAGCAGGGTTACCAGGATCACCAGCAGGTGGGCGGCGATCAACCGCGCGAACAGGCTGCGCATGGCTCAGCCCGCTTCCAGCCGGTAGCCGACGCCCCAAACGGTGGCGATGCGCAGCGCGCTCTCCCCAGCCTCCTCGATCTTCTGGCGGAGGCGCTTGATATGCACGTCCACCGTGCGGGCATCCGAGTAGGAGTCATACCCCCACACCCGCTCCAGCAGTTCTTCCCGGCTGCACACCCGGCGCGGGTGGGCCGCCAGGTACCAGAGCAGTTTGAACTCCATGGGGGTCAGCGGCAGCGCCCTCCCGGCAACCACCGCCTGATGGGTGGCCTGCTCCATGCGCAGCCCGGCGACCTCCACCACCTCGTCGCCGCCCTTGTCCCCCGCTTCCGCCATGCGCCGCAGCACCGCCTTCACCCGGGCTACCAACTCCCGCGGGCTGAAGGGCTTGACCACGTAGTCGTCCGCGCCCAGTTCCAGCCCTACCACCCGGTCCACCTCCTCCCCCTTGGCGGTGAGCATGATTATGGGCAGGTTGGATTCCTTACGCAACTGCCGGCAGATCTCAAGCCCATCCATCCCGGGAAGCATCAGGTCGAGCACCACCAGCGCCGGGCGGTGGTGGCGAATGGCTGCCAGCGCCTCCCCCCCGTCGCTCACCAGCACCGTGGCATACCCGGCCTTGTCCAGGTAGAGCCGGATCAACTCGGCGACGTTTTCCTCATCCTCGACGACCACAATTTTCGGGTTGGCCATGTCAGGGCAAGCAGGGGAAGTGTCCTCGCCCCACTATACGGGTGCCCCCCAGGGGTGTCAAATGGCGGGAGTGGTCAGTGGAGTCGGGAGGGAGGCCCTGCCCGCAGCCTGCAAGACCCCCCCGTTTGTCCACGTTTCCCCCGCCGCCGTGTGCCCTGCCGTACAGGCGCCTCCTGCCGGCGCAAGGCGGGGTCAGGGGCGAGGCGAAGCCTGCCTGCAATCCGAGACAGGAGGAGCACCATGGGCATAGACAAGATGATGGAGGCCATCTCCAGCCTGAAAGAGACGGCTACCGTGGAGAAGGTGTACGGTCCCGCGCAGACCATTGGCGAGCGCACTATCATCCCGGTGGCGGAGGTGATGTACAAGTTCTGCATGGGCTTTGGCAAGGGCAAGCCACGCCGGGCCGAGCCGGCTGCCGCAGAGGGTGAGGAGGGCGAGGGCGCCGGCGGCGGCGGCGGGGTGCGCGCCCGCCCGGTGGCCGTGCTGGAGGTGACCCCCACCGGCATGCAGGTGGTGCCCATCGTGGACGTCACCCGCATGGCCCTGGCCGGCATCCTGATGGGCACCGCCGCGGTCTGCATGACCGGCCGCTACCTCATGAAGATGGCCTACTTCAAGCACCACCAGGAGAAGATGATGAAGATGGCCTGGCTCAAGCACAAGGCCAAGTCAGACAAGGAGTGCGAGTAGCCCCCTCGCGGCCAAAACCTGGGACTGGCATCCGGTTTCCGGGCACTTCACCAGGGAAGCCGGTGCCAGTCCCGGTCTTGGCCGATCTTGGCTTTTCCCGTTCTTGCCTTCCTCGGCCAGGGCCGTCCCGCTCTTCACCAGATACCGCCAATCGCGCTATACTACAGCGACAGGCCGCGCCCCGGGCAACAGCCCCGGCCCGGTCACTCCCGCCAAAAGGTGGTGTCCCACCCTGAGCAAGCGCAAGCGAGACCGCACCCCAACCCTGCGTTCCTCCCTGCGGCCGGGTTTCTATAAGCGCTACGGCACCGAAATCCGGGTCTTTGGCATGGTGCTGTTGATCCTGGCCCTGGCCCTGGTGGGCATCAGTTGGCGCCGGATCTTCCCCGTCTCTACCAGGGGCAAGACCATCATCACCGTCTGGGCGCCCCGGTGGCTGGCGACCTCGGAGTATTTACGGGACAACCTGGATGGCTACCAGGCGGCCCACCCCAGGGTCCTGGTGCAGTTGCGCCCAGCCCGGCCCGCCGATTTCGACCGCCTGGAGCGGGCCTGGCGGTCTGGCCGGAAATGTGGCGACCTGGTGCTCGCCCCCTCTACCCGAGCCCGGCGCTGGGCCAGGGACGGCTTGCTGACCGAGTGGCAGGGGTTCTTTGACATGCAGTTGCCCGCCGACGGCTTCATCCCCGGCTTCCTGCGCTCGGGCCAGGTCGCCGGCAAGCAGTACCTGATCCCCCTCCTGGGCCACCCCACGCTGGTGGCGGTAGCCGCGAAGGCTCCAGCCTACCGCGGTCTGGCGGCCGCCGGCGGCCGGCTGGGCGTGGACCAGGCGGCCCTGGCCCAGGCGGGGCCGGCCGTGGCCCTGGCAACCGGCCAGACCGAGGCCAAGGCTATCGCGTGGTGCCGGGAACGGGAGGCCAACCACAAGGATGCTCCCTACCTGTTGACCGTCTACCCGGGGCCGCGGGCCCTGAGGCGCCAGCATAGGCTCACCTGGGCTGCACCGCAGCCGGGCCGGCCCACTGTGGCGGAAACCGAGGGCCTGGTTATCCCCCGCTGCAACGCCCATTACCGCATCTGTGAGTACCTTGCCCGCAACTACCTGATGGACCGCAGACTCTACTCCGAGGGCGAGTGGCGCTACGGGCTGCCCACGATCGAGGCTTACTATCGCCAGGCGGGCAAGCACCACCCCGGGCCGCTGCTCGCCGCCGTGGAGCAGAGCGTGCCCCTGCCCTGAGGTCCCCCTCTGCCAGGAAAGGCGCGCCGGCGGGGCGAAGGTAGCGGTCATGAGACTGCTACCCGCTGTCATGGTCGCTCTATTCCTGGCGCTTGCCCTGTGCCCCCCGCTCCCCGCGGTGACCCTGAGCGGCCTGCCGCGCCGCTTCAGCCTGAGCGCCGACGAGGCCCAGTACGATCTCTCCCAGCAGCAGGCCCGCGCCCAGGGCCATGCCCTGCTCATCTATGACGACGTCACGCTGCGAGCCGACGCCCTGGACGCCAACCTGGAAAGCGGCCAGGTCACGGCCGTGGGCGGCGTTACCGTGGTCCAGGGGCCCCGCCGCCTCACCGCCGACCGCGCCGAGTACAACGTCAAGCGCCAGGCGGGCACCCTGCTGCGCGCCACCGCCGGCGTCGGCCCCGCGCTCTTCCGGGGCGAGCGGCTGGTGGTCTCGCCCCGGCAGTTCTCGGTCTACTCTGCCTCCTTCACCACCTGCCCCCTGCCCCATCCGGACTACGAGGTGCGGGCCCGCAGCATCACCCTTTACCCCGGCGACCGGGTGGTCGCCCGCCACGCCGCCATCTACTTCTATGGGCATCGCCTGCTTAGTCTGCCCACGCTCTCACAAAACCTGAACCCCGACCGCGAGGCGCCGGGCATCCTGCCCCGCGCAGGCTACTCCCGCCTGGACGGTCCGTTCGCCGGGCTGGCCTACGGCTTTGCCCCCGGCGGGCCGCAAACCACGGGGATCATCAACGTCCGCTATACCACCCGGCGGGGCCTCCGGGGCTGGCTGCGCACCTCTTACCTGCCATCCTGGGGCCGCATCAGCCTCACCGCCAGCCGTAAGGAAGACCTCAACGAGCGCCCCATCACCAGCATCGTGGAGCCGCTGCCCACCACCGTGCAGCGGGTAACCGTGGACCGCTTGCCCGAATTGGCCCTCCACCGCAAGACTGGCAACCTCATGCCCTGGCTTACCGGACAAGCATGGGTGACAGCCGGCCGCTATCGGGAACTGCCCACCGGGGTCAGCGCCAACCGCCTCAGCCTGGTGGCCGACCTGGAGACCGAGCCTTGGCAGGTCAGCCCCCGTTTGGGGCTGACCGCGGGGTTTGGGGTGCGCCAGTCATACTACTCGGGCCGCGACCAGCAGCGGCTGGTGGCGCCCCGGGTGGGCTTACGCTATGATGGGGGCAAGCGTTTCAGCCTGGCGCTGTCCTACCAGCACCGCAGCACCACCGGCAGCACGCCCTTCCTCTTCGACGAGATTCAGATCCGCCGGGAGATCACGGGCAACCTGGTGGCCCTCCCCCACCCCCTGTGGCGGGTCGAGGTCGGCACCCGCTTCGACACCGCCAACGGCGAACTGCGCGATGCCGAGGTCACCCTCTTCCGCACTGTGCACTGCCTGGAATACTCCGTGGGCTGGCGTAAGGAGCGGAGCGAACTGCGAGTGGGCCTGGGCCTCGCCGCCGGCACCCTGGAGGCCATCCAGGCCGCCGCCGCCCAGGAAACCCCGGCACTGTGAGGCCTGTCCCTCAAAACACCGCCTTGAATAACTTCAGAATCCCCTGCTTCCACGGCACCCGGTGCGAGATGCCGGTGGCGTTCTTGAACGAGTCAAGGTTTGCCAGATACCAGCGGTAGTTGCGCACCAGGGCTTCCTGGTTCGAGTAGCGGGGGGTGAAGCCCAACACGCGTTCAGCCTTCTCGATGGAGACAAAGGAGTCGGTGGAGGCGGTCTCATAGACCCACTTGTAGAGCGGCGACAACTTCAGCCGCTCGAGCACCTTGAGCACCAGCACCACCGGCCCCGCCGGGAACATGATGATGCGCTTGCCGTGGCCGGCCTCGTTGAGCACCGCCTGGAAGTCCTCCCGCATCGTGGTGAACTCCTTCGCCCCGATGTTGAAGGTGTCGTTCACCTTCTCCGGATCCAGGGTCAGGCAGCGCCAGATCGCCTCGCACAGGTCCTCCACGTCCAATAGTTGATAGCGGTTCTTGCCGGTGCCCAGGAGCGGGAAGTTGTGCCCCTCGTGCGCCCACTCGTAGAACATGGCAAAAACCCCCAGCCGCTCCGGCCCGATAAACGACTTGGGGCGGATGATGGGCAGGCATAGCCCCTGCTTGCGAAACTCCTCACATACCTGCTCCGCCTGCACCTTGGCCTCGCCGTAGGGCCCCACTCCGATCATCCGGTCGGTCTCATATAGCGGGTGGTGGTCCGGCACCCCGTAGACCGCAGTGGAGGAGATATGCACCGCCCGCTCCACCCCGTGCTCCAGGGCCGCGGCCATCACGTTACGGGTGCCCTCCACGTCGGTCGAAAAGATGTCCTCGACCTTATAGAGGGGCAGCGCCGCCGCGCAGTGCACCACCTTGGTGCAGCCGGCCATGGCCGCCTTCACTGCCGGCGCATCCCGAATGTCCCCCCGCACCACCTGCACCCGCTCGCGCTCCGGGTAATCAAAGGCGGCGAGGTCGTAGGAGACCACCTCCCACCCCCGCGCCAACAGGTAACGGATCAGGTTGATCCCCAGAAACCCGGCACCCCCGGTGATGAAGACCTTCTCCCTGGCGGTCTGGCTATCCGGCATATCGCTCCTTCCCTCCGACTGGCATACCCCGACATGATAGCGGAAAATGGGGAGGGAAGGATACTGGCCCTGTTCGTGTCATTCTGAGCGGTAATCCTGAGCGTAGCGAGGAATCCCCGCCGAGAGATCTCGCCTTCCCTGCAGACGCGTTCGCCCTGGGGCTCCCCTCCCATCCCCTCTCCCCGCTGGGAGAGGGTGAGGGTGAGGGGCGGCCCCTCCAGCACTTGTCCGCCATAGCCTCGGCGCCGAGGTGCCGAGCGACGGTGGACCCAGTATCGAGCATCCAGTATCCTCCATCCCCTCTCCCCGCTGGGAGAGGGCGAGGGTGAGGGGCGGCCGGGCACCCAGTACTGGCATCCTGCTCACACCGGTCACGGGCTTGCTCCCTGCCCGGCACCGGGAGCCCCCGCAGGGGCTCCCTAAGGATTCCTACCCTGGACCCGAGACCCTGTGCCTCCGCACCTTGACAACCAGCCAGCAGCCAACGGCCAAGAGCCAACTGCCAGGCGGGGCGTGGCAGCCCCACCCTACAGGGAACCCCACCTCACCGCGTTCCCCCCGACGGGAACAGCGCGTGCCCGGTGACCCCGGCGGCGGCGTCCACCAGCAGCCAGAGCACCACCCCCAGGAACTCCCCCACGATCAGCCCCAGGAAGAAGGGGCGGGCGCGGCGGTAGAAGCCCAGGCTGCCGTAGCGCAGGGAGAGCGTGCTGGCCAGCCAGCCGAAGAAGAACGAGCCCGCAATCTGCTCCAGGGCTGGGCTCCAGCACATCAGGTACCCCACCGGGCTCAGCCGCCACCACAGGAAGGTGCGCTGCAGCCATACCAGCAGGGCCATCACCGCCACCCCCACCCCGTTCCAGTAGACAAAGGGCCAGTTGGGGCGGCCCTGGGTGTCCCAGCGGTTGAGCAGGCGGTCGTAGGACCAGGTGGGGATGTGGCGGCTGGACATGTCCCACAGGTTGGTGGCGCCGTGACCGTAGTAGAGCACCAGCCCCACCGCATAGGAGACCACCACCGAGGTGCCGATGGCCAGCAGCATCACCGCCGCCAGCCGAAGCAGGGGCATGCGCTCGGCCGAGCCGATCTTGAGCGCGTCGGTGAGGAAGGGCATGGTCAACGTGCGGCGGTCATTCAGGAAGATCGCCTGGTGCAGGTAGATGACGAAGGAGGTGGGCTTGCCCAGGGCATTCATGCCCAGGGGATAGGCCAGCATGTCCGCGGGCACGAACTCGGCCGACCAGGCGGCAAAGAAGACCCCGGCCTGGGCCACCAGACGGGCGAGCACCAGGGCGATCACCAGGTAAAGCCCAATGGCGGCCAGCGCCAGCAGGGGGGTCATGCCGGCGGCCACGCACCAGCCCCACATGAGGGCGGTCCCGGCCAGGGCGCCGCGCATCCCCCAGCGCAGCGCCCGCTGCTCCTCCGGGGTGTCGCCCGTATCCTTGCGCCGGCGCAGGGCGGCAAGCAGGCGATGGCGCAACTCCCAGGCCATCAGCGCCGCCATGCAGTAGAAGGCGCCCACCTGCTGGCCGCGCTGGCAGATCTGCATGCTCCAGGCCTCGGTGGTGCCCGCGGTGCTGATGCCGTTGATGCCGAGCAGCCACAGTTGGGCCTTGGCGAGCAGCCAGAACAGCCACACGCTCAGCCCCACCTCCCCGCCGAGCAGGAAGCCGATGCCGATGGCCGAGGGGTAGAAATGCAGCCCCGTACCCTCCAGGTTGCTCAGGGGCAGGGTGAAGGCGCCGCTGACCAGGGGCACGTCGGTGATCTGGAAGGCGGGGATGGCCGGCAGGTAGCGGTGCGCTCCGAGCAGCAGGTGGAAGCCCAGCGCCGCCAGCAGCCCCAGGTGCAGGGCGCGGGAGCGCAGCGGCCCGGAGAGCCCGCCCTTGCCCTCCCCGGCCAGTTCCAGCGGCACCTGGGCCAGGGGATAGGCAAGATGCTCCTCCTCCACCCAGCGCTTACGCACCAGGAGGCCAAGCGACAGGCACGTGAGCACGAAGAACAGGAAGAACAGCCCCCAGGCCAGCATGGGCACGAGCCACTCGCCCCAGGGGATGCCCCGGCCGGGAGGCAGGCCTTCGTAGAAGGTGCGGATCACCTCGGGGTCGCGGGGGGCGAGCCAGGGCTTCATGTAAGGCAGCAGGCGCTCCGGCCAGCGGTTCTCCGGGTGGGCGTAGTAGAAGCCGCCGGCCGGCACCGTGAGCACGTAGGCGAGAAAGGCGCGGGCGGGCACGGCCGAGGCCACGAGCATCATCACGTACACCAGCAGGGTCTCGCCGCGGGAGAGCAGCAGCCGGGGCTGCAGCCATCTGATCCCGCCCCCCAGCACCGCCACCAGCAGCAGGAAGATGACCAGGGCGCCGGCGGGGAGGTGGTTGGCGGCGATCTCGCTTCCCTGCAGCACCAGGTAGCAGTAGGGGGTGACCAGGCTCAGGAAGGCAACACAGCCCAGCCCCAGCAGCACCGCCCGCAGGGTGACCGCCCGGTCCGGCGCGCGCTCGCCGGGCGGAGCCGAGGTGCGGCCTGGCATGCGGCTCGTGGGAGGCCCGGACATGGGTACGCGTTTCGACCTGAGGGCAGGCAAGCCTGCCCGATGCTGAATGCTGAAGGGAAGGGGTACTGCCCACAAATTCCTCGGTCGGTGGCCCGGACAACTCTTGGCGAATGGGACAAGCCGGTCGGCCCATCTACCGGGGCAGGCGTTATCGGGCGCTGGGCAGCACCGCTCGCAGCCGATCCGGCAGGGCTTCCCCGCCCTTATCGCAAACCTCTGGTCCTGTGCCTGCAGACTGGTTCGCCCCAGGAGGTGCCCCATGCCTCAACCACCCCTCGGCCTCGGCATCATGGGCTGTGGCAGCGTGGCCCGGGCCTATATGGAGCCCATTGCCCGCCTGCGTGCGCAGGGCAAGGTGACCCCGGTCGCCTGCTGTGACGTGCTTCCGGAGCGCGCCCGCGACTACGCCCAGCAATATGGGGTGGCGCACCTGGCCAAGTCGCTGGAGGAGATGCTGCGCCGTGACGAGGTGAGGGCGGTGCTGGTCTTTGTGCCCAACCACTTCCATGCCGAGATGGCCTCGGCCGCGCTGGCGGCCGGCCGCCACGTGCTGCTGGAAAAGCCCATGGCCACCACGCTGGCTGACGCCCGCGCCCTGGCCGAGCAGGCGCGGCAGAGCCGGGGCCACCTGGTATGCGCGCCCTTCGTGATGCTCAGCCCCACCCTGCAGACCGTCGCCCGCCGCCTCGCCGCGGGCGACGTCGGCCGGGTGTTTGCGGCCCGTGCCCGCTACGGCTGGGCCGGGCCGGATTGGGGGCCGTGGTTCTACGGGCGGGAGGGCGGGCCGCTCTTCGACCTGGGGGTGTATGACCTGACCGCGCTTACCGGGCTCTTCGGGCCGGCCAGGCGGGTGACCGCCCTGGCCACCCTGTGCATCCCCCGCCGTCGGGTGGAGGGGAAAAGCGTGCAGGTGCAGACGCCGGACAACGTGCAGTTGATCCTGGATTTCGGCGGCGGGCTGCTCGCCTCGCTGCTGACGGGCTATACCATCCAGCAAGTGCGGGGGTATGCGCTGGAAATCTACGGGGAGACGGGCGTGATGCAGGTCGCCGGCCACACCTGGGCGCCGCAGGGATACGAGTTGTGGCAGAACGAGGCCGGCTCCTGGCAGGTCTTCCCGGAGCAGGAGCCCAACTGGCCCTGGACGGCGGGGCTCGACCACCTGGTGGAGTGCGCCCTCACGGGGCAGAAGCCGGCGGTGACCCCAGAGCATGCCCTGCACGTCACGGAGATCATGATCAAGGCCCTGGAGAGCGCCCGGGAGGGAAAGGCGCTGCGCCTGACTACCACGTTCACTCCCGCCCTCACCGGCGCGCACCGCCCCCGCCCCGCCCACCGCCTGCACGACCCCAAGCGCCGCCCTGAGCATGAGCAAGGCTGATGCGGACTGCGGGCGCTTCAGTCCCGCTCTCCGGGTGCCGCTTCAGCGGCGCCCTGCGCAGCCTGCACTTTACCCAGGGTCTCCCGTATGGTCTCAGCCAGTTTCAGGCCGACGCCGGGCACGGCCGCCAACTCCTCCACGGGCGCCTCGCGTAGCCGCCGCAGGGAGTGGAAATGCTCGAGCAACCGCCGCTTGAGCACTGGCCCCACCCCGGGGATGGTGTCCAGCGCACTCTCGCGCACCCGCTTTTCGCGCAGGCTGCGGTGGTAGGCCAGGGCAAAGCGGTGGGCCTCGTCCCGCACCCGCTGCAACAGGGCCAGCGCCTTGCTGCTGCGGGGGAGCACCACCGGGTTAGGCCGGTCCGGCAGGTAGATGTCCTCGTGCTCCTTGGCCAGCGCCGCCGCGGGGAGGGAGAGGCCCAGGTCGGCCAGGGCCTCCAGGGCCAGGTTTAGTTGCCCCTTGCCCCCATCCACCAGCAGCAGGTCCGGGAGGGCGGCGAACTTGTCCGACACCGCGGCCGCCCGCAGCCGGCGCGCCAGCACCTCGCGCATCATGGCGTAGTCATTGGGGGCCTCCTCGCCGTGGATCTTGAAGCGGCGGTAGGAGCCCTTGTCGGGGGTGCCGCCAGTGAAGACCACCATCGAGCCCACGGCCTCCCGGCCCATGATGTTCGAGATGTCATAGCACTCGATGCGCCGCGGGGGGTCGGGCAGGCCCAGGGCCTGTGCGAGTTCCGCCAGGGCCTCGCGCGCCCGCTCGTCCTGCTCGCCCACCCGGGCTAACTCCAGGTCGAGTTCAATGCGGGCGTTCTCCTGGGCCAGTTCCACCAGGTGCCTACGCTCGCCGCGCAGGGGAATAATGAGTTTCACCGGCAGCCCCTTGCGCTCGCAAAGCGCCTCCTGCACCATGGCCTGCTCGGCCAGGGGGTGCGGCAGCAGGATGCGGGCGGGGATGAAGGCCGCGCGCCCGTAGTACTGTTTGACGAACTCGCCCAGCACCTCCTCGGGGGCAGCGCCGGTAACCCCGGCCAGCACCACCCGCTCCCGGCCCACCAGCCGGCCTGCCCGCACCTGGAAGAGCACTACCAGCCCCAGGTCCTCACGCATCTCCAGGGCGACTACATCGGCGTCGCGGGCCCCCGGCAGCACCATCTTCTGCTCCTCGGTGGCGCGGGTGATAGCCTGCACCTTGTCCCGCAGGCGGGCCGCGCCCTCGAAGTTCAGGCGCTCCGACTCGGCCTGCATGCGCTGCTTGAGCACCCGCAGAACGTACTCCGTCCGCCCCTCCAGGAAGGCGATCGCCTCCTTCACCGCCGCCTGGTACGCTTCCTCACTGACGGCGCCGATGCACGGCCCCAGGCACTTGCCGATGTAGTAATTCAGGCAGGCGCGGACGACCTTGCGTCCCGGCTGCCAGGAGCACCCGCCGCGGCGAGTGGCGGAAGCCACCAGCGACTGGCGCAGGTTGAAAACCTGGCGTAGCACGCGGATGGTCTCCCACATGGCGTGGGTGTCGGTATAGGGGCCGAAGTAGCGGGCGCCGTCGCGCTCCATGTCGCGCACCACCACCAACCGGGGCCACTGCTCCTGCACCGTCACCTTGATATAGGGATATTTCTTGTCGTCCCGCAGGCGCACGTTGTAATAGGGGTGGTAGCGCTTGATCAGGGTGGCTTCGAGGATGAGGGCCTCGAGTTCGGTGTCGGTGACTATCCAATCCAGGTTGCGTACCCGCCCCACCATGGCCCGGGTGCGCGGGGCCAGGCTCGCGGGGTCCTGGAAGTAGGAGCGCACGCGGCTGCGCAGGCTGGCGGCCTTGCCCACATAAATGGGCCGGCCCCCGGCATCGCGCATCACGTAAACCCCGGGCTGGGCGGGCAGGTGGGTCAGTCTCTCGGATACTTCGGGTGCAATCATCGTTCGGACGGACGGGCGCGGCGGGAGATGCGGCCGCCTTTCCCCTTGGATTGTACGCCCCGCCGCAGGAGCGCGGCAAGGGCGGGGGCCGGATGGAGTAGAGCGGTCGCGGGGGTGGGAAGTGCCGGTGCTCGTGGCGCGGCATCAGGGAAGACGCCACCTCCTCCCCCCAACCCTCTCCCGGGGGGAGAGGGTGAAGGCGCCCCGCACCGAATACCACCCCGGGCGGCGTGCCGCCCGGGGAGGCAGACCATGCGCATGTGGATGACGGGCGCCCTGGCGGGGGCGCTACTATTGCTGGCGGGAGCGACCATGAGCCAAGCGGTGCCGAAAGCCAAGGTCCGGGAACTGGGCATCCCGGTGAAGAGCGTGAACTGGGTGCGCACCTTCGTGGGCGAGAACGGGGCCGGGCGCGAGGTGATCTACGCCACCATGGGCCAGCAGGGCGCCAACCTCTTCGTGCTTGAGGTCGACCCCGAGACCGGCAAGACGGTGCAGCACAATGCGCCGGCCACGATAAAGGACGCCAACTACCCCACGGCCAGTTGCCTGACCCGCGATGGTCGGCTCTACGTGGGCGCGGCCTATGCCGGTCACCTGCTGCGGCTGGACCCGGCCAAGGGCGGGGACCTGGAGGATCTGGGCTTCATCAACCCGGGCGACTCCTTCCCCTGCCGCATTGACGAGGCACCCGACGGGTCGCTCTTCATCGGCTGCTACGGCACCGCCGGGCTCACCCGCTATGACCCCAAGACGGGCGAGTTCACCCGCTACGGGCGCATGGACGAGACCGACATGTATTGCTACCCGCTGGTCACCCCCAGGGGCACGGTGGCCAGCCTGATCAAGATGACCAGGCCGCACGTCGTGCTATTTGACCCCAGGACCGGCGAGAAGAAGACCGTGGGGCCGGTGACCAGCGCCGACAACCCCACGGAGACGGTGTGGATCTTCCGGGGCACGGACAACGAGATTTACATCGGGGCCACCGCGGGCAACTACCGCATTGACGGCATGGAGGCGGTGCCGGTGGCGAAGGTGCCGGCCCAAAAGCCGGAGCCGGCGCTCTCCGGCGGGCGTACCTTCACCTTCCTTGATGCGGACGAGTTCTGGTATCGCAGATTGGCGGTGGACATCCCGGGGGCTGGGCGCAAGGTGATGGACATCACCTACGACGCCGCGGGCACCGACATCTTCCTGGTGCATCTGGGACCAGATGGCAAGATCTACGGTTCGAGCGTGCTGCCGCTGCACCTCTTCCGCTACGACCCCGTGGGCGGGGCCATGCAAGACCTGGGGCGCTGCACTCCAGCGGGTGGCGAGGCCTATTCCATGGGCAACCTGGGAGGCGTGCTCTACATCTGCTCGTACCCGGCGGCTCTGCTCTCCTCCTACGACCCGACCAAGCCATACCACTACGGGGCCGAGGCGACTGACAACCCGCGGGACCTGGGGCCGATGGACGAGCACATCTCCTACCGACCCCGGGTGATGCTGACCGGGCCGCTGGGGAGGGTGTGGACCGGCTCCGTGCCCAACTACGGGATCTGGGGGGGACCGCTGGCGTGGTATGACCCGGCAACCGGAAAGAAGGGGAGTTACCGTTACGTGCTGCCCGATGAGAGCAGCGTCTACGCGCTGGCCTGGCACGAGGGCACGCAGTGCATCATCGGCGGCACCACCATCTCCGGGGGTAGCGGCACCCAGCCCAAGGCCACCCAGGCCCAAGTCTTCATCTGGGACCCGGTGAGGGAGCAGTGCCTGTGGCACCGGGCGCCACGTAGCGGGGCCACCACCATCAACGCGCTGGCGACCGGCCCGGACGGGCTGGTCTACGGGACGGCAAGCGGGACGGACCGCAAGGGCGAGGGCTTCAGTGAGATCTTCGTCTTCGACCCGGCGGCCCGCAAGTTCGTGGGCCACATCCCCCTGCCCGAGGGGGGCGGGCCGCACGACGGCGCGCTGCAGGTGGTGGGAGGCAAACTTTATGGGCTGACCAGCCGGGTGGTGTACCAGGTGGATACCGCCGCCAAGCGGGCCGTGGTCGTGGCCGAGGTGCCCGGCGGCATCGGCCTGGGCGGCCCCATCGTGGGCAAGACGCTCTACTATGCCAAGGGAACCAGACTGATGAAGGCATCCTGGTAGAGCGGCAAGCGCGGGGGGAAGGCATCAGGCGACAGCCATCGGGGCACCAGGCATCGGCATTGGGGGCCGGGCACTTGCCGTAACTCCCCTGCGGGGGCCAGATAGGTTGGCCACGACTCCCGGATACGCGACAACGGCGGGCGAGATGCCCGCCGTTGTGCATTGTAATCGGCAGCCTAACTACACCCCCAGGATCTTGGCCACCTCGTCGCGGTCGCTGTCCATCACGTAGGGGATACCGGTGACCTCACTGGCATCGCGGGTGAGGGCCACCAGGTCGTCCCGCTCGATGTAGCGCAGGGCGAACTTGCGGGCGCCCGCCATGAGTTGCTGCAGGCCGGCGCTGATCCGGTCGCAGAAGGTGTACATGCCGATGGCCGCTGGCGGGATGCGCTCGAAGTCCTTGCCGTACTTCTCCCGCAGCCGGCTGGCGGCGATGAAGACCTGCTCCACGGTGTCGCCATACTTCTTCGCTTCCGGCAGCACGCTGCCACGGGCGATGGAGTTGCCGATGGTCTTACCCACCATGGCCGGGATCATGGTGGCCCGGCCCATGCAGATGGCCTTCACGTAGGGAGCGCCCAGCGCCAGGCCCTTGAACACCTGGTCCTCCAGGGTGAAGCCGCCGCCCATGGCGAGATCCGGCACGTAATAGCCCTTGGCCGCCAACTTGCTGGCGTACTCGTACAGCATGGCCTCCAGGTAGACGGTGGGGATGCCCCACTCCATCATCATGCGCCAGGGGCTCATGCCGGTGCCGCCGCCCGCGCCGTCCGCGGTGAGCAGGTCCAGGCGCGCGTTGGAGGAGAACTTGATGGCCCGCGCCAGGTCGGCCGGCCGGTAGGCTCCGGTCTTGAGGGAGATGAACTTGGCGCCGGCGGCGCGTAGTTGGTCAACCCGCTCGTAGAAGGCGTCCTCGGCTACCATCCCCAGGCGGGAATGCCGCTCGAACTCCTTGATGGCGCCGGTCCGGTAGGCCTCCTGGGCGGCCGGGTCCTCGGGATCGGGCACCACCAGATAGCCGCGCTTCTTGAGTTCCAGCGCGCGCTCCAGGGAGGGCAGTTTCACCTCGCCGCCGATGTCCTTGGCACCCTGGCCCCACTTGAGTTCCACCGCCTCTACACCCAGTTTCTCGATGGCATATTCGAGCACGCCCAGGCGAGTGTCCTCGACGTTGCATTGCACGAGCACGGTGCCGTAGCCCTCATGCCACTGCTGGAAGAGCCGGACCCGGCGCTCCAATTCCGGGGAGCGGACCAGGCGGCCGTCTTTGATCTCGGCCTCGGGGTCCATGCCCGCCACGTTCTCGCCGATCACGGCGATAATGCCCGTAATGGCCGCGCCGATGGCCATCCCCTCCCAGTTGGTGCGGGCGATGTCGGTGGAGCCCAGGGCCCCGGTGAAGATGGGCAGGCGCATGCGGATCTTGTGCTTGTCGCCGACGACCTGCTCCACGTCCACGTTGGGGAAGAGCGCGCTGTCGGAGTCGGCGGAGATGCCCAGGGCGCCGACCGCAGTGCCCTGGATGTTGAAGTGGGAGAAGTCCACCGGATAGCGCTTGGTGGAACCGGCGGTTACCTTGCCGAAAGGCCCGGGGTAGAGCACCTCCCGGCCGCGGTAGGCGGACTTGCCCGCCTCGCAGTAGCCGGGACAGCCGTCGAGACAGGTGGCGCAGATGCCCGAGAAGGGGGCAACGTCATCCACCCGGTTCCTGGTGCCGGTGGCGGCACCTGCGTTGATTCCGCTCAGACTCATCGTAGAACCCTCCTTAAGTGCGAACGCGTGTCGTACGCACGGCTGCCGGCAACAAAAAAACGCCGCCCTGCGCAGACCGGCAGGGTGACGTCGTTGTCGGCAGGCGGGCACTACGCTGTGCCTACCCGGCAGTACCGTGCTCTCCGGGCGACTGTGCCCGAAGTCTCAACCGGGAGTATAGCCCGGGGCGCGGCTACCGTCAATACCTTCAATCCCAACTCAGCCCCGAGTGCAGCAGGCGGCCGACCAGGTGGCCGAAGCCGCCGCCGGCGATGGCAAAGACTACCACCTCCAGGGTGATCGGCCCGGCCAGGGATTGGTTGCTGATCAGGGTGGTGGGGAGTTGGAAGACGGCCCAGAAGAGGATGCCCAGGGGAACCCCCACCAGCCAGGAGATGCCGATGTCACCCAGCAGGGAGACAAAGACCCCGATGATGGCCCCGCCCAGGATTCCGGCCGAGAGGTAGCGCAGGAAGCAGATCATGAAGACCGGCAGTGGCGAGCCCGGGTCCGGGCTCGCGCCCTGCTGAATCCCTACGGCCACCAGCGAGGCCAGAAACCCGAGAAAGGCCGCCACCACCGCCCCCGCGCGGGCCCCGACGGCAACCGTCCGCCCGAGCGCCAGGGCCTGCGTGGGGCCCTGGCCCTGGAAGCGCGAGCGGTCGCCTATCGCGTCAGGCAGGGGCTTGCCCAGGAATCCTGACTCGGGGTCGGCCTGCACGGTCGGGACTTCCCGGTAGACGGGTAGCGGCTCGCCACCCAGGGCCTGCATCTCTTCGGGGCCGTCAACCTGCCGCATCCTGGCCTCAGGCTGGCCCTTGGTAGCCAGGGGGAGGCTACATGCCGCGCACTTGCGGCTGCCCTTTGGGTTCTCATGCCCGCAGCCTGGGCAGACCATGACTTCGCCTCAGTACCGGATGCGGAAGCCCGAGAACTCGCCGCGCGCCGGCAACCATTCGGAGTCCACCTCGGTGACCAGGGCAGAAGGGGGGCCGTCCCAGAGCCGCGCCAGCAGTTCCATCAGCCCCTGGCGGTCGCCTTCGGCAAGCACCTCCACCTCGCCCGCGGGGGTATTGCGTACGTAGCCGGTGAGCCCCAGGCGCGCGGCATGCCGCTGCGCGAAGTTGCGAAAGCCAACCATCTGCACCCGGCCCCTTACCACCGCGTGGAGGCGCTCCGCCATGACCCGGCTTCCGGCGGCGCGACTGGCCGGCACAGGTCGCACACCATCAACTCCAGCGCCAGCACCGGGTCGGCGACGCCGCCCTCGATGTCCTTGATCGCCAGGTCACATTGTAGCACACGGACAAGCGCGGCCTGCAAGTGGTCCCAGGTGAAGCGGGTTGCCTGTTGGCGCAGCCGCCCATACAGCCACGACGGCATGCGGGTGGCCGCCGCCGGGTCTGGCAGTAGCGCCGTTGCCTGCTCGGGCACGGCCGCCCCCGGCCGCCAGCCGGCCTCGGCCAGTGCCTTCGCCTGCCAGATTTGTCTTAACTGGCGGGCGACCATGAAGAGGACGCGGGGTGGCGGCTCGCGATGGAAGCGCACCAGGTCAGAGAGCAGGCGCAGGGCCGGCCCAGTGCGGCGCTCCCCGATGGCGTCGGTGAGGGCGAAGATGTCATCCTCGGGCTGGCGCGGCGAGAGGTCGAGCACGACCTGCCGGGTGATGCGCCCGCCCGGCTCCAGGGAAAGCGCGAGTTTATCCAGTTCATTGGCGAGGGCGGCAGTGTCGGTTCCCAAGCGCTGCACCAGGGCCACAGCGGCCGCGTTGTCCAGGGTTACCCCAGCCTCATGGGCCCGGCGCACTACCCAGTCCTGGGCCTCCTGTGGCGCCAGGTGGGGAAACTCATGGAGGGCCGCGCACTTGCCCAGCGCCCGCCACAGGGTCTGCTCCAGCGGGGCCTTACGCTCGCTCTCCCGAGTGATCTCCAGCACCACCCGCGCGGGCGGACTGACCTTATCCAGCATGCCCGCCAACGCGGTCTGCTCGCCGCGGGGCATCGCCTGCGCGTCGGTGACCAGTACCACCCGGCGGGGGGCCAGGAAGGGCAGGGTCTGCGCGGAGACGATGACGGCCCCGGCGGTGGCCGTTGGTCCCTCCATCCGGTCCAGGGCGAACTCGCGGTCGGCCTGGGGCAACATGTCGTCCAGGGCGAGGGCCAGCGCCCGCCGGCGCGCCTCCTCGTTGGGTCCGTAGTAGACCTGCCAGCAGGACTCGGGCGAGGGGGTGGGTTGTGCGGCGCGCTTGCGCATGCCGGCTATTTCGGGAGGGATGCCGGCGCTTCCTGCGATTTGCCGCCCAGGCCAAAGGCGCCCATGCCCACCAGGATCAGCGCGCCCACCCCCAGGGTGATCACCACGTCGCCCGCCGAGAACACGCACGGCCAGGGGTAGGGGCGGGGGAGGGCATAGCGGTCAGCCAGGAGGCCGAGCGGGGTGTGGGGCCGGAGAACTGCGTGCCGGGCCACCCGGCCCTGTGCCAGCAGGCGGGCGGTACGGGGGCCACGCACCTGGGTGACGGCGCGCGCGTCAGCGGGCATACGCCCGCCATTAGCCGCGATCACCAGGAAGTTCATGAGCACCCCCACCGCTACCACCTGCAGGGGCCACTGGTGGCGGTTGGCCCACAGCCCCCAGAAGAGGGGAACGAAGGAGAGCGTGTGGATGGCCCCGGCGTAGCGCACGACCAGGGGATAGCCCTTCAGGGCCAGGGGGATGAGCGCAGCCTGCAGGGCAAAGCCAAGCAAGAAGGCCCAGCCGTGGCGAATCTGCAGCCGGGCCAGCCGGGAGGGACGTCCTCCCGCCAACAAGGCGATCAGCAAGCAGGCTACGGCGCCTTCAAATAGCATCAAGGGCTCTTTCGGCCTGCATGCTGCCGATTACCTTCCGCCGGAGCAGGGAGCGCACGAGTGACTCCACCACCCGGGGCTGGAAGCGGCTGCCTGCGTCGCGCACGATGCGCTCCACTGCCATATTGGGATCCAGCGCAGCATAGCGGTGTGAGGGCGCCACCATCGACTCATAGGCCTCGGCCACCTGGAGGATCTGGCTGCACAGCACCACCGCGGGGTCGGCGGCCGCGGTGCTGGGCTCCGGCGAGTCATAGCGCTCATGGTGGGCCTGCACCAGGCGCGCCACCCGGGAGAGGAAGGAGATGGGAGCCAGAATCTCGGCGCCGATGGCCGCGTGGTTGTCGGTCGGCTGCAGATACGCGGTATCGTCGGGGGTCTGCTGCAGGGGCACGCCAACCTTGCCCAGGTCGTGGAGGTAGCCGGCATAGCGCAGGGCTTGGATATCCTCGACCGACAGGCCCAGGTCCTCGCCCAGCGTGACCGCCAGGTCGGCCACGCGTTGGCCATGACCTGCGGACTCGTAGTGGCGCAGTTGTGCTCCGTCCAACTCCATTTTCGATTCCATCAGGGAGGACAGGGTATGCAGGGTCTTGTCGTACACCCGGTACATGTCGGCATAGAGTTTGGAGGCATAGAACAGCAGGAGCGAGGGGATGAGCACCACCACCGCGCTGAATAAGCGGCCGTAGCCGCCAAAGAGCAGGCCCCGGTGCTGGAAGATGAGCGCCACCAGCAGGCCCACGCCCGCCAGGGCGGCATCCAGGGGGAGCACCATGGCGGCGTTAGCCAGCCATACCGAGCGGAAGGGTGCCTTGCGCTCCAGGGCCACCGCCAGGTTCACGGTGGATACCTCGGTGAGGAAGAGCACGAAGCCGGTCAAGGTCACCCGGAGCAGCCCGGTGGGGGTGGCGAGTTGCAGGTCTCCAATCGTTCCGCCGAGCCCCCGGTAGTAGATCCAGCCGGCCAAGAGCAGGGAGAGCACGGAGTGGCCGACGTTGAAACAGGTCTTGTAAAGCGGCACCTGGCGGCGGAGCACCAGGTCAGTGCAGCAGGTGGCCACGAGCACCACAAAGGCGGCCAGGTAGGGCCCCAGGATGAGCACTGCGGCGAAGAACACGGCGAAGCCGGCCGAGACCGCCCCGCCCCGGGCCATGGGCACGATCATCATGTCCAGCAGGCAGCCGAGCAGGGCGAAGAAGAGCACGTCGGCGAGCGGGCTGGACGAACCTCTGACTACGCCGGAGAAATCGCCGAAGAGCACGGCCAGTATGCCGGCCAGCAGGCCGACGCTACAGGTCACGACAACGTAGCGGCGCAGATTCCTGGGCATCATGCCTCTCCGGTGATTACACCGCTCTCGACGAGGCGGCGCAGAGCCGCGACCGCGTGGGGATCGAATTGCGTGCCGGCATTACGCTCCAGTTCCTCAACGGCGAAAGCCACCGGCTGGGCATCGCGATAGGCCCGGTTGGAGGTCATGGCGTGGAAGGCGTCGGCTACCGCCACGATGCTGGCCGCGGGGTCAATCTGCCCGGACTTCAGCCCGTCCGGATAGCCCTTGCCATCAGGGCGCTCGTGAGTGGCACGCACGATACGGGCTGCGCCAGGCTGAATTTCTACCGCGGCGACGATCCGCTCGCCCTCGCCCGGGTGCTGGCGGATGAGATCCCAATCGGCATCGGTGAGTTTCTCCTTCTTGTTGAGCACGGGCTCCATGGCGAACTTGCCGATATCGTGCAGGCGGGCGGCAAAGAGCAGGGCGTCCATACGCGTCTCGGGGAAGTGCATCTCCCGGGCTATGGCCTCCGCCAGCCCGGTGACCTGCTCGGAATGGTCCTGGGTGTAGGGGTCGTAGGCCTCCAGCGCCTTGATCAAGGCTTGCACCGTCTGGTGGTGCACCTCCCGCATGTCCATGTAACCCTTGAAGGCATAGCGGGCCCAGAAGAGCGGTAACAGGAAGAGCAGCAGGGCGATGATGCGCTCGTTCAGCGCCTCCGGCATCTGGTAGACCATGGCCATGAGCACCCCGAAGGGCGCCAGTGAGAAGAACTGGGCAATCATCCAGGGGTACTCGGCGAGGAAACTGCCGATCAGCGGGCGGTTGCTGGCGATAGCCACCGCGGTGTTGACCAGGGCCATGTTGGTGAAGATGAGCACGGTAGCACTCAAGGCCAGGGCAAGCACGTAACCGTGGAAGCCGACGGCGTGGAAGGAGCCCTGGGAGAAGACGAACTCACCGCCTGCCCACTGATAGGCCCAGCCAGCCAGAGCCATGGCGATCGTGAGTTGGGCGGAGTTGAAGGCAATGCGGTACTTGGGCTTGTCATGGAGCAAGATAACCGCGCTCAGTACGCTTACCCAGGCGCCCACCGCCGGCCCGTACACGAGCAGACAGGCGAACTCAACGGCAAAGCCCATGGACATCAGGCTGCCGCGGGGCAGGCGCACGGGCGAGGAGGAAGCGATCAGGCTGAGGGTGCCAAAGAAGGCGATGCCGATGAGAGTCTCGCGCAGGGGTTCCCGCAGGGCCTGGAGGCAGAGGTGAACCATGATGGCCAGGCCGGCCAGGTAAAGTGCCGCCAGGTAGATGACCAGCCGCCTGCTCGTCTGTTGCATCGTTGGCCTGACTTATCCGAAAGAAGGAGAAGGGGGAGGACAGTTAGCCTAAGCAAACACCTTTAGGGCCACATCAACTTGGCACCGCCGGCCAGAACCAGAGACAAGATCGCCAGCAGCGCGGACATCCACTTGCCCATTAGGCACCTCCTGGAGGAAGTACTCTGCCTGACCTCCGCTATTGCAAGCAGGCGTACCGCTCCGCTCCAGGGGTTCACCCTGACAAGTTTCTCGTTGCTTCTCCCCGATCTCCCCCTTTCGGATGGCATTGGCACGCGAGGCGAGTAGCCCCACCCACGTGCGGCATGACTGCTACTGCGATTATTCCACAAACGATACGAGTCTGCGGTTCAGGGCATCGAGCGCGGCGCAGGCGATCGCCCGCCAGGGATCCTGACGCACGGTCGCCGTGCCCAGTAGTATCTCCTCTCCCCCGGTTCGCATAGCACGTACGGTCACCATGGCGGCCTCGCGGCCGGTCCCGTCCAGGGAGACGGTCTTGAACTCTTCCAGCATCAGCGAGGGCCGGGGCTCCCCCTTGGGCGCGGCCGAGTAGAGGAACTCCTCGACCGCGCGCAGCGTGGCCTCGGCCACCAGACGCAGTTGGTCATAACGGTAACTGGGGGCGCTGGCGAGCCCTACAAAGGTCTCGTCTTGCAGGCCCAGGCTGACCCGGGCTTGGGCGCTCTGGCGGTCTACAGAGAAGGAGATATTGACCAACTGCAGCCGCAGCCCCGCCACCGCGGACTCCCGCCCCCTCACCTGCGCGATGCTGATCTTGCGGTGATCGATACGTAGCCCCAACTCCGAGGCCAGGGCGGACTCGATGTCCCGGCCGACCTGCTTGGGGCTGTGCGCCTCGTCGACGGTGACGTGGATCTCCTCGATCTCCCCCCCGCCATTCCCCTGCACGCTGACCGCGAGCACGCTCCGGAGGCGCCGGATTACCCGCTCCACATCCGCCGTGCTTATGTTCTGCTGCATCGTCGTGCTCCCAGTGTGCTGTTGGTCAGATGGTCGTTGTCACGTCCGGCGGCGGACGAGCCAGGCGCTGCCTGGCTGCCCCCCCTTACGGTTAGCAAAGTGCAACTACCTCCCCAACCCCCTGCATACCGAGCGACGAAGGGTTCACGGTATGGTAGCAAAGCCCCTGCCCCTTGTCAAGGGCAAGGCCGTTTGGGGCCGTTTGGGTGGCTGGGTGTTAGCGGCGGGATGCTGGATGCGTTTCAGCCGGCCAGAAGTGGTGGCAACCTGGCCCATATCGCTGGCCTCAGAGGCTGCTTGCGAACGCCTGGCCGGTGCCGTGCCGGTCAGAACCGGCCCGTCAGAATATTAACCTCCCTGCCGCTGTCGAGGTCCCTGATGATGATGGAGTAGGAAGGGGCGTCCCCCATTTCCTTCCA
>Ga0315298_1001013_pt1 | contig 53360 bp, 57 predicted proteins | sample WHS_1_MG_FD_203077 | JGI IMG/M metagenome (GOLD analysis project Ga0315298, IMG submission 203077) | Extremophilic microbial mat communities from Washburn Hot Springs, YNP, Wyoming, USA - WHS_1_MG | ecosystem: Environmental > Aquatic > Thermal springs > Hot (42-90C) | place: USA: Wyoming... | reverse complement strand
CAGGAGGAATGGTGAGCCTCGCTGAGAAAACTTTGAAGATGAACCTGCCTACAATGGTGATGTCGCCGGTTAAAGAAGTGCCTAGGGATTTCAAGACTGGGGAGGGGGAGAGGAGAGGAGCATTCCTTGGACTGGGAGACCTAGCGTTTCCAAACATGCTTACAGTATCCACCTTCCTGGAGACGGGAAGCCCTGTTGCAGCGATAATGGTTTTAAGCGGCAGCGTAGCAGGGCTGATAATCGTTCTACACGCGGTTCGGCGGTTTAAACGGCCTCAGCCAGGATTACCCTACATAGGTCTTGGAGCAGCCCTAGGCTGGGTTGCTACTAAAACCCTTATTTAAACAGCGTTAAAACACTGCTGAAAAAGGCTTAAACCGTATTTTGAGACCGGTTTACACTCTTAACCCGCTTGCCCACCTATACGTGAAACCCCCTTTATCATAGGTAGGCAGGAGGATGCTTAAGCACGTTTGAATAGCGCGCGCCGCGTTTTAAGGGCAAAGAAAAAGGGTTGCTTCGCCTAATGCTACTCTACGGGTTCAACGGTTATGGCTTGAACCGGGCACATGTCCCTAGCGGACTGAGCGCAGTCGGCAACACTATCGTCAATAACGCCTTCCGAACCGCGGCTTGAAGACCTATACTTGGAGACAACTTGACTCTTGTTCTCCTCATCAGGCTCGAAAACGTCGGGGCATGTGGAATAGCAGACTCCGCACGCTATGCAAGTATCCTTATCGACTTTAACTCTGTACTTGGCCATTGTTTCCTCCGCCTCATCCGTAAAATACCCTAATAAAAAGTTTTCTAAGCTTGACTAGACTGGATGATTGTTTTAATAATGCTCATTTTGCGGAGGGTTTTCGTCGGGGATAAAATAAACGGTTAAAAGGTTCGGTGAAAGGTTCTACCTGGATTGGGTAGGACAATACTGTTGACGAATGATGACGGCGTGCATTCTCCGGCTTTCAAAGCATTTTGGAGAAGGCTTGTCGACCTTAAGCTCGGCGAGGTTGTCGCGGTTACTCCTGAGCATGAGATGAGTGCCGCAGGTAAATCGATAACTCTCCACAAGCCTTTAAGGGTTAACCGGGTTTCAAGCAAGATTCATGGAGATAAGTATGGTTATGTTCACCTTGTCTCCGGGACGCCTGCCGACGCTGTTGTAGTTGCTTTCAACCTGATTCTCGCTGAGAAGCCGTGCATAACTGTGAGCGGGATAAACATGGGTGATAACATAACGCTCGACAATCTTTTCACCAGCGGGACGCTGGCTGCGGCGATACAGTCCTTGTTAAGCGGTGTTCCTGCAATAGCTTTCAGCGTTGAAATACCGCCTAGCGTTGAACGCAGAGAGCTTAAGGTAGGCGGCTTTCAGCATCACGGCGAGATTGCAGCCGAGATCACTAGGTTCATGGTTGAGAATCCTCTTTCAACCCCGCATGTTTTAAACGTTAACTTTCCTTTCCACATGGGCAGGGACACCGGCGTGGAGCTGACTTCTCTCGCCAAGATCAAGTTTGAAAACTATATTCTTGAGAGGAAGGATCCGAGGGGCTTCCCGTACTATTGGATAGGGAGCTCTGAGATAAACGTTGACAAGTCTCACGAGGGCACTGATCTCTACGCTTTGACTGTTCAGAAAGCAGTGTCAATATCCCCAATAAGCCTGGAGGTTAACACTCCAATTCTAACGAATCCCGAATCATTCTACGAGAGTGAGCACCTTGAGAAAGACAGGAGAACACTTGAAAACCTGAAGAAAAGGGTTAGGGAAATACTGGTTTCGAAGACGCGTTAAGCATGCTGCTTAAAAAGCAAGGCTTATATAAGAATCAGCATTAGTAGAGAGGGGGTCTTGATTGAGAGAGTAGTCTCTTTAGAGGCTCAGAAGGCTTATGAGGAGTTAAGAAGCATTCTGCTTGAAAACAATTGCAGGATAATAATGGAGGAGCCTTTGAAAAGCATTATTGTTGAGCACGGTTCTCCTTCCAGTCTGTCGCCACGAGATACTTGGAAGAGAGTAAGCTTCCACCTTTTTCCCGACCCTTCGGGAACCAGGATCATCGGCTCCTCATCAATAATCTTTCCAATACCAGTCAACATCATTACCCAGCTAATAATCATGCTCCTAGTCTTCTTCACAATCAGCATCCTGACCCAACCAATAATCGCTTTCCTAAACTTCTCCGCAATCTGGTTTTTCACAACCGGGATTGGAACCGCAGCCTTCGTCGGGCTTATCGCGACACTAACAATCTATGAAAACTATTATCGTCTCCATCGTAGAAGAAACCTGTTTTTAGAGGAGGTTTTCCGACTGCTTACGCAAAAAGCTGGGAAACTTAAGTAGGGTCTTCAAGCGGGCTCACGACTTTACCGTAGGCCTCCTCAATGAGGTGGGCGAGCTTCTCGGCAGCCTCTTTAACAAGTCTATTGGCGGCGGCCTCATCTCTGTGAAAAGCGTTAAAGTATATCTCTATTGAAGATTTCTCCTCCGAACCCTTGGGATGGGATTTTATATAAGTGTTAGGGTAAAGCTCCTTAACCCTGCTGATGAGGGGTGCTAAAGCTGATTCCTTAACGCCGGTGACGCGGAGGGAGAGCTCTGCAATCCGGAACCCAGACTCCCTTGAAACTTCTTTCGAGATGGACTCGTTGAATATTGCCTCCATCTCCCTCGGAACCCCGGGCAGCGCGTATATAACAGTGTTCCCGAAAAGAATCTTGGCGGCGGGAGCTGTTCCAACGGGGTTCGGCAGGGGCTCAGCCCCCTCAGGCATTTTCGCCATCTTTACCCTTGCTTCAGTCAGTTCTTCACCCATCTTCTCGTATTTTCCCCTAACCATTTTAAGAGCCTCATGGTTCAGGATCAAGGGTTTTCCCAGGGCCTTTGCCAATCCTTCGAGAGTAATGTCGTCGTAAGTAGGCCCTAGGCCGCCCGTCATTAAGATGTACCTTGGTTTTCTCGAGAGGGCCTCGCTGACGCAGGAGGAGATTTCGTTCAAGTTGTCTCCCGCAACCGTTATCCTCTTAACGGCGACCCCTAGCCTGGTTAGTCTTTCAGCAAGCCAAGAAGCATTGGTATTGACAACCTTGCCTATTAAAAGCTCGTTTCCAACGGATATTATTTCGCAAGTCAGCTGAGCCTCCAAACTGGTTAACCGCTTAACGCTGTGAGACTTAAATTTTTACTAGTGTCCCCGGGGGGGACGCTGCCCTGTTTAACGCGTCTCGAAGAACACGTTGTCGCCTGCTATTGGTCCCTAAATGTTTCAGCGCGAGGTTTTCTGCCTGAAGGCGAGCGCAGCCTTTCTATACGGGCCCCTCCTCCGGAGCCTAGCCCTCCGCCTTGCCTCAACCCTCCTACGCAGCTTGTCTTCAAAACGCTCTTCCGAACTCATTGAACCTAATAGCGCATGCTAGGAATAAAAGGTTTAAGCAGGGGTTTTGAAACTTTAAAGCCCGGGGAGGTTGTTCTGAAAACGTTGAGGAAAATAGATGGGGAAACTATTCTGAGGAAGCTGGGCGAGGCTGTAAGGCTCGACGAGGAGAGCTTCCCATCCTTGACTAGCAGGAGCGTCTTCGAAATGCTTGTCGCCACGGTTCTCTCCCAGAACACTAGTGATAGAAACACGGCGAGAACGGTCAGGAGGCTTAGGGAGAAAATTGGCATAACGCCTGAGAGCATTTCTAAAGCTGGTCTGCGCGAGTTGAAGACTGCAATAAGGTCGTCAGGCCTCTACAATGTTAAGGCCAGAGTGTTGAAGAAGCTTGCCAGAATCGTGGTTGAGAATTACGGTGGCGATGTTGAGAAGGTTTTGGAGAAGCCTGTCGACGAGGCGAGGAGGGAGCTTATGAGCCTCCCCGGCGTCGGCCCTAAGACCGCCGACGTAATACTTCTCTTCGCAGGCGGTAAACATACTTTCCCCATAGATACTCATGTTTTCCGAGTTTCCCGCAGGCTCGGGCTAATAGGGTTGAGAGACGGTTACGAGGAGGCTCGTGTAAAACTCATGGAAACATTTCCACCAGGCTCCTACTTGAAGGCGCACCTCCTGCTCATAGAGCATGGGAGAAGAGTCTGCAGAGCTAGGAAACCCTTGTGCATGAACTGTGTTCTCCTGAAATACTGCTCATTCGGACAGGGTTTATTGAAAGGGGGAATGTGAGAAACGGTTGGCGACTGTTTACTTTTTAGAACGCGCGTTGCAATCCGGTATCACGTACAGGTATATCTTGTGCCATGAGAGTTCAACAACTTTTTGAGGAACCCAGCCTTTGAAGGTGAACTCGTGGCTGACAATCCTCGTCCCAGGCTTAAGCTCAGCTTCAAGCTTAGGCTTAATCTTCTCATTAGCGGTCGTCGTCAGGAAGAGGGTTAGGACAGTGGCTTCAGAAAGGTTAGCGTTCAACAGGTCCTCGTTGTAGACTATTATCTTTTTCGACAATCCTTCCCTCTCGATCGTTTTAACAAGCTCCTCGTAAAGATCCTTTCTTATCTCGTATCCAACTGCTTTCCTGGCGCCGAACTTTTTAACAGCAGCGAAAAGCATCCTGCCGTCTCCGCAGCCAAGGTCGTAGACAACGTCCCTAGGCGTCACGCAGGCTAGCTCCAGCATCTTTTCAACAACCTCAGGTGGAGACGGTACGTACGGGACTGTAATCTCCATGTTTTCACGGAGTTCGTCGAGGAAAGAAATAAACTTATCGCCAGACATTTTTAATCCCGGCTTCTCCCAAGGATTTTCATGATCGTGCGAGCATTACTCAGCATGAAGTGGTTATTGTTCATGAAAACGTATATTCTCTTAGGCTTCGAAGCCAACACGCTGCGGGCAACCTCCTCCAGCTCCTCAACCGTGTAATTATGGGAGTACCATGATGAGCGGCCGTGCATCCTGAGATAGACAGTGCCAGCCGTGTTGAAAACATGCCTAGGCAGGTCCGGCGAGTCCACGGAGACTATTGTGAAACCCCTGCCGCTGGCCCACTCCTCCCATTCCCCGCTGAACCACTTGCTGTTCCTCCACTCTAAAGCCGCCTTCTCCGCGACCCCGGTCTTAGCGAAAAACCTTTCAATATTCCTGACCGTGTTCTGGCTGGGCTCGACGAACGGGGGGAGTTGAAAAAGATAGTAGTCTATGCTCTCCTCCAACGGTTTGAAAAGGCTGGCGAACCTGTTGAAAACGCTCACCGCCTTGAAACCCATGCGGTATACGTGAGTAACTATCCGGTTAACCTTGACAGCCCACCTGAAGCCCCGGGGAGTCTTCCTAGACCAGGAGTAAACCTGGCTGCCGAAAGGGAACCTGTAGAAGCTAGCGTTAAGCTCAACACTGTTCAAACCACTGTTCTCAACATACCAGTCGAAACTGTTTCCCTGATTCCAGTCGTAGCTCCAACCCGACGTCCCTACGAAAATGTGCGCGTTAAATTTTCTTCTCATACTGTAATCCTTCGATGAGAAACCGCATCCTAACATTGCGTACGCTTCTCCCCCAACCCTCTTCCAGCAGCCTGCTACTCCTCCTTGTCGAATCTTTTCAACACGACGGGTATTTTCTCAACAAGGTCTGAAGCAGTAATGTGGAAGCCTTTCTCCTCGACAGCCTTCAAGCCAGCCTCCCCGTGAACATAGGCTGCTGCAGCAGCCGAGTTGAACCCGCTGTTCCCCCAGGCGAGGAAGGCTGCGATTATGCCTGAAAGAACGTCTCCGGTGCCGCCTACAGCCAAGCCTGGCGTGGCGTGCTTGTTAACCTTAAGGTTTAAGCCGTCGGTGATGACTGTTTCAAAGCCTTTAAGCAGAAGCGTGAAGCCGTGTTTCCTAGACAGCTCCATGAGCATGCTCGCGTTCCTAAACCATCTGGCTTCAAGCTCAGCTTCGAAAACCTGTTTAAACTCTCCGCGGTGGGGCGTGGCTACAACACCCTTCAGCAGGCTGGGGAAGGCTTTGAAAGCTTTGAAGCCGTCTGCGTCGACGACAACCGGCAGCAGCCTGCTCCTAGCCTCGTTAACGATCATCCTGACTGCTTCAACAGTCTCCCCATGTAGCCCTAGGCCTGGGCCCAGCACTATCGAGTCAGCCTTATCCATAAGGTTGGAGACAAGGGGTATTGCCTCCGCGTTAAGATGCTCCCCAGGCGTGGCGTAAACCACGAGGTCCGGGGACATTGCTCTAACCGAGGCTGCAGCCGGCTTCGGCGCAGCCACTATCGCTAGGCCGGCCCCGACTCTTAGCGCCGACAATGCTGCTAAAGCAGGTGCTCCCGAGAAGGTTTCACTCCCGCCCACTACTAAAACATAGCCATAGTCACCCTTGTGCGAGTCTCTCCTCCTGGTTTTAACAATCCTCCTAACATCCCCGGGTCCAGTGTAGAGCTCAGCCTCAAGAGGTATGCCTATGTCAGCCACCTCAACCCTCCCCGCGTAGGGAGAGTTCTCCAGGAAATCCTTAGGCTTGTGGAAAGTCAGGGTGTAGGATGCTTTTACAGCCAGGCTCTTCCCAGTGCTTTCTGATCCAAGGCCCGTTGGAACATCTACGGCGAAAACCGTTTTACCCGAGGAGTTGACCTCGCTAACTATTGAGGCGAAAGGCTCCTTTAAAACTCCTTTAATCCCTGTGCCAAGCATAGCATCCACTACGAAGTCGCATTTCGCCAAGAGCTCTTTAACAACCCGTGTCTCAGAGGAGTCGGCGACGAAGAGCTTCTCAACATCATCCATATGGAGCAGGAGGAGCCAGTTTACCCTAGCCTCCTCACTCCTTATTTCACTAGGCTTGCCCACGAGAACCATCACTATTCTAGCACCCGTGTTTCTAAGGTGCCTCGCCGCCACAAACCCGTCGCCACCGTTATTACCTGTTCCGCACAGGAATAGGAATGTTTTACCTCTTGCGTCAGTCTTCGACGATATGAACCGCGCGGTAGCTGAGCCAGCGTTCTCCATCATGCAAAGCCTGCTGAAACCCAGGGCTTCAGCGTTCTCCTCTATAGCAGCCATTTCGACGCTGGTCACGACCCTGGGTAGAAGCTGTTCCACTGCCTCAAGCCACTCATCCATCTTGAAATACTGTTTAAAGAAGCCTTATAAGAATATATTCTCCAGCAGGCTAAGCTGAGGAAAGTGAAGCGCGCGAGGCTCCTGAGAGACCTTGGGAAGATAGTTTCAGACGGGAAGGTTAGGGAAACGGTTTTGAAAAGGCTTAGAGAGTTTGAAGAGGCAAGGGCTAGCAGGGAGAGGGTTTTCAGCGAGCTCTGCTTCTGCATTCTCACAGCAAACTGTTCCGCGGAGGGGGGGCTTAGGGTTCAGGGGGAAATCGGGGAAGGGTTCTTAAACCTGAGCAGGATTGAGTTGAGCAGGAGGCTTAGGAGCATAGGGTACAGGTATCCAAAGACTAGGGCGAAATACATAGCTGAGGCTAGGAAACTCTGCGAAGACGTTTGGAGAATCGTTAACGAGGAGGATGACCCTGCCCGAGTGAGAAGATGGCTTGCAGACAATGTTCCCGGGATAGGCTTCAAGGAGGCGAGCCACTTCTTGAGAAACATAGGCTTTAAGGGCCTCGCCATAATAGACAAGCATGTTCTAAGGGTTCTCCACAGGTACGGCTATATAGAGAGCATTCCTAAAACTCTTTCCAGAACCAGGTACTTAGAGATAGAGAAGATTCTTTCAAAGATAGCTGGGGAGCTGAATGTCTCGCTGGCGGAGCTGGACCTCTACCTTTGGTACATGGATACGGGAAGAATATTAAAGTAGAAGCGGATTATCACGCTGTGACCCGCCGGGCCTCGATCTAGCCGTAAAACCAGCGGGAAAGCCTCATACCCGGTTACGCTAAGCGTTAAACAAGTTCAACAATGTATTCCCTGCCGCGCTTGATTTTCCTGATAGCCCCTTTCCTCTGAAGCTCGTTTAAAACAATCGAGGTCTTCGACTTCGAAAACTTGGCTGCGTCCTTAATCTGGGACTGCGTCAGCCTACCGCCAGCCTCCCTGAGAAGCTTCATCACGAGATCCTCGTCTGAAAGCATCTGCATATCCGGGGGCCTCAGCCTTCTCCCATGGGAACGGCGGAACAGTATTACGACTAAGAGCACCACCGGCGGAGCCAGCAGAGCCAGGTAGAACACTAGAGGCAGGCTTCCAGTCTCCGTCTCGCCCCCGCCCTCTTCGTAAACCGAGAGCTGTATCGGCTGAGGATCCTGGCTGAACCTGTACGGCGAGTCTGAAGGCAGGTGCAGCGAAACCCTCCAGTCCCCAGCCAGATTCATGTTTAAAACGTCTGAGAAAACCCCGTTGTCCCCGACAGCCACCTCCCTGACTGTTTCAGACCCCTGGGGGTTCAGGTAGACAACCCGGAGTGTGAGGCCGGGGGTAGGCGGGCTAACCCTCCCCCGAAGGCTCAGCGAAGAGCCTTTCTTAACCCGGGTGCTATTCAGAGAGAATTCCTCAACCCTTATAATCCTGCTTTGAAACACGAGCCTCGGCTCCCCGTCTGCGAAATCCATCCTGCCGACCCAGGCTACCCTCAAAAAGTCTTCGCGCGACGCTCTTGGGCTCGTAAGCTTAAGGAAATAATCCTGGTCCAGCTCCGAGTAGTCTATTTCAAGCGTCTCGCCGGTGAAAAGGTAGAACCCTCCTTCAAAAACGTCTCCGACCTCAATACCGTCCGGTGTTTTAAGGCTGAAGTTAACCCATTTAAACCTGTACTGGATAACCCCCACCTGCTTCAATATTCCCGTCACGTCGATCTTGAGGCTGAAGTTTTCAGCAGCCATGGGCCTCCCCGTTAAGGATGCCGCCTTGCTAACTATACTGCTTATGGTTGATTCGAAGCCAGAGATGAGAGCATCCTCGTCAGCACTATCCTTGAACAGTCTGAAGCTATCAAGCTCCTCCTGAGTATTAAGCGTGGTTGAGAGCTCAACAACCCATGTGGCTGAAGAATCCTTGTGCAGAATTATCCTGTAGGTTGTTTGAAACTCGAACTCGCCCTCAGCCAGCGGAACCAGTCTGGACAGTGTAACTAGGATGGTTGCAAGTAGGGCTCCTGCAGCGGCTTTGCGAAGCGTCATGCGTGGAAAAAATAGCATTAGGGGAAGTATAAAAGTTTGCAAAAAGATTACTTTTTACAAACAGATTTAAAAGGCTACTTTTCAACCCTTGTTCTTGCCCTTAGCCTGCTTCTGCTCCTCAACCCTGGCCTTTATCTCAGCCTTCTTCTCCTCTTGCAGAGCCTTCTTCGCATCCCTGAACGCGTGGTTAGCCTCCACGATCCTTTTAGCAAGCTCCTTATTGCTCTCAGGAATATTCTCCTGCAATGCTTTCAGAGCCTCCTTCTCAACACCCTCCAGCTGTCTCAGCCTGGTTCTAATCTCAAGCCTCAGCCTATTCATCTCCATTATGTATTCTCCCTGAGTTATTTCCCCGTTCCTAAGCCTCTCCTCCAGCATAGTCATCTCCTGTTCCATCGTCTCTACGGTCTCCATTACGCGCGTTTGTTCCTCATCCAGCTCGTTAAGCCGTTCCCCCCAGGTTTGGAGCAACGCCATTTTCATCTCAAGCCTGATTTCTAGAAGCTTCTCCTTATGCTGTTGAACGAGATCCTGTATTTGCGCTGACAGGCTTTTACCCAGATAGGGCGGGAGGGTTTCATCCCCACCCGTATCCTCATCGCCGGCAACCCTTGAGACGAGCAGTGTTGAAACCGCGGCTAAAGTAAGCATTGCTAAGGCTGATGCAACCATTATTCTCCAGTGTTTCGTCCGCATGCTTCCTCTCATTTTCTCAGAAATATTGGTGAATAAGGTCTCTATTAAGCGTTTTTCAGTTTTTTTCTCATGAAATGACCTAGAAACAGTTTATTAAAGTTAGAAAAGGTTCATAAAAGTTTTAAATCCTGTTAGAGCTTTGAAAAATGGCCTGTTTTAAAAAATTGCATGGTTTTCGTTCCCATTGCAAAAATATTAGATTATGAGGGATGTTGAAAAAAGCGTTGAGGTTTGCTCTAAGCCGCTTCGTAAAGCTGCTTGTGGAGCTCCAGCAGCGACCTAACCCTCTTAACAACGTTCGGATGAGTGCTAAGGACTTCAACCAGGCTCTCAGCGGGAGAGACCTCTCTGGAGGCGAACTCCTCTAGGGCACGGGCATCGTATATTCCTCTGAAGGCCCTTGCCCCAACCGTGGACTCGGGGTCGGCTATGAGGAGGGCCCTGAAGGAGGAGTAGCTGGTCATCGAAGCCTTAACGTTCTTAGGCGTTCTAGCGTTTATGTCGGATATCTTGACGAGCGCGCTTGCAAGGCTTAGAGGCCCGCCCGGCGAGACTGTGGAGCCATGGTAGTCCGCGTAGTACTCCCTGCTCCTGCTGAAGCCCATTATTAGGAGGGTTAGAACATAGTACATCATCATTCCGAGCATTCCTATGAGTAGGAGAATCCCACCGTCCCCCCTGTCTCTGCTTGAGCGTGAAGAAAACATGCCTGAATAGTAGAGCGACGAAGCCACCCAGTAGACTAGCGCGGGGAGCACGGATAGGAACATCATTATCTGCACATCCCTGTGCTTAAGGTGTCCGAGCTCGTGTCCTAAAACAGCCTCAACCTCGGAAACGCTCAGACTGTTCAGCAACCCTCTTGTGACAGCCACCCTGGGGCCTGTCAACGGGCTGCCGTAGGCGAAAGCATTGGGCAACGGGATTTCCGAAACCATTATTTTCGGGGGGTTCTTAAAACCGCTTTTCTCGGCGAGCATTCTAACGCTCTCCTCCAGCCACGGGAACTCGCCCTGGTTCAGCGGTCTAACCCTGTAGGCAGCGTCAATAATATATGGGCCTATTAACCATTGGAACAGGTTTAGCCCGATTATGATAGGGAGAAGCATCAGCATGTCCACCCCGATCATGAATAGGATGAGGGCTACGAAGCCTGTGGTTATAGCGATAACCATCATCATCGTAGTAATCATGTTTAACCTTAGTTTCCAGAGTTGCATTGATTATCACCTCCTTTTGCCAATTTCCACATGGAAGGATATAAGTTTTACGCGAAAACTTTTGACGCTGAACCTCCGGCAAGCTTATTAGACCTGCGTAGTGTTGCTATTACATGCCTGTCTGCCCTATTGACACAGGTAGGTACGGGTCCCCGGAGATGAGGAGGGTCTTTGAGGAGGAGAACAGGTTGCAGACAATGCTAAACGTGGAAGCGGCTCTGGCTGAAGCACTGGCTGAGGTGGGTGAGATACCGGTTGAGGCTGCTTCAACCATAAGGAGGAGGGCTTCTTCGAAAATCGTCACGGTGGAGAGGGTTAAGGAGAGGGAGAAGGTTACGAGGCACGACATAGCCGCCATGGTGGAGGTTCTTTCAGAGGAGTGTGGAGAACACGGCGAGTATGTCCACTGGGGGGTTACGAGCAACGATATAACGGATACTGCTCTAGCGTTGCAGCTTAAGGACGCTTTAAACATACTCAAGAAGAGGCTGGCTGTCCTTATAGAAATCCTTTGCGAAAAGTCTGAGGAGTATGCGGAGCTAGTTATGCCCGGCAGGACGCATGGTCAGCACGCTGTCCCGATAACACTCGGGTTCAAGCTAGCCGTGTATGCTGCTGAACTGTCTAGGAGCTACGAGAGGATGCTTCAACTCTCAAAGAGGATCCTGGTTGGGAAGGTAGGTGGAGCGGTCGGCACCATGGCGGCGCTTGGACCAAAAGCGCTCGCGATAGAGGAGAAGACTATGCGTAGACTAGGCTTAGAACCGGTTGAAATAGCTACGCAGGTTGTTTGCAGAGACAGGCTGGCTGAGCTCGCCTGCTGGGCGGCCCTGCTGGGCTCAAGCCTAGACAGGCTCGCCGTCGAAATAAGGAACCTGCAGAGGACTGAGATAATGGAGGTTGCAGAGGGTTTCGGCGAGGAGCAGCGTGGAAGCAGCACGATGCCGCAGAAGCAGAACCCTGTTGATAGCGAGAAAGTATCCGGCTTAGCTAAGGTTCTAAGAGGGCTCGTAACACCTGCTTTAGAAAACATTCCGCTCTGGCATGAGAGGGACCTCTCCAACTCCAGCAGCGAGAGATTCATCATTCCACTATCCATGATGATACTTGACGAGATGCTTATGACGATGCAGAGTGTTTTAACAAGCCTGAGAGTCTACCCTGAGCACATGGCTAGAAACCTGGAGATAACCAGAGGCCGGATTATGAGTGAAGCCGTCATGATGAAGCTTGCCAGGAGAGGCATGGGTAGGAAGAGGGCTTACGAGCTTATGAGAAGACTATCTAGGGAGGCGTTTATGGAGAATAGGAGCCTGCTTGAAGTATTGGAGGAAAGCCCCGAGGTTGCGAAGTACATTAGCTTCGACGAGCTGAAGGAGACTATCGAGCCTAAGAACTATCTCGGTAAGAATAGGGAGCTAATAGGCAGGGCGGTTTCTTACGCGAAGTCGAAGCTTGATGAAGACACGGTTTAGAAGGTGCTGGAAGGGGTTGAGCCTGAGCCACAATACTCTCGTAGAATCCATAAGGAGGGAGGCTGAAAAACACTATTCCGACGATCCTTCTCACGATTGGCTTCATGCTGAAAGAGTCTGCAGGATGTGCGTGAAAATCTGCGAGAAAGAAGGTGGGGATCCGAAGGTTCTCGTCGCGGCAGCGCTCCTCCACGATGTTGGAATGAAATACGAGTTGGAGCAGGGCGTTGACCATTCTGAGAAGAGTGTTGAAATCGCGGAGGAAATTCTTTCTCGAATAGGTTTTCCAGGTGAGAAGATAAGCATGGTTCTTGAAGCTATCAGAGTGCACAGGTTTAGAAAAGGCGTTAAAGCAGTCAGCATAGAATCCAGGATTCTGCAGGATGCTGACCGTCTAGATGCGATGGGCGCTATAGGCGTGGCTAGGAGCTTCGCACACGGTGGCAGGAGGGGGATCCCGATGTATTCAAGTAGCAGAGGTACTGGCTCGACCGTCGACCATTTCTACGAAAAGCTTCTTAAGCTGAAAAACAGTCTAAATACTGAAACCGCGAGGAGAATCGCGGAGGAAAGGCATGTGTTTATGGAAGAATTTCTCTCAAGGTTTCTGAAGGAGATTGAGGGAGAAGCATAGGTTCCCCTTATCTAGATGCTTAGATAACTCGCGCGCTTGGTTCCGTTCACCCTCCACTGCTTAAAGGATTATGCTCACGGCAGAGGGCATGTTTAAAAACTTCTCCTCACGGTTTTTCACCCGGCAGCCTTGCCGATACAGGTAGTCTTCATAGGGCCAGCGGGATCGGGAAAGACGACGCTCGTCAAAGCCTATGGAAACTGGCTCTCTAAAAGTGGTGGGAAGGTTTCTTTCATAAATCTTGATCCCGGTGTTGAGAAAACCCCGTATCCTCCATCCTTAGACATACGAGTCTTCTTCACGGTTGAAGAGATAATGAGGAGAGAATCACTCGGCCCCAACGGGGCTATGATAAGAGCAATGGATATTCTGGCTGAGAGAAGCGTGGAGTTCGCCTCCCGGATAAGCATGCTGGAGGGAGACTACAGGCTTATAGACACGCCTGGTCAAAGCGAGCTTTTCGTTTTTAGAAGCGCCGGGCCGGAGATAGTGAGGGGGCTCTCCGCGGTCGATAGGACGATAGTGGTTTTCCTTATAGACGGCCAGCTCATTTGTTCTCCAAGCGACCTTATAGCGGTTTTTTCACTCGCAGCGGCCTGCAGGCTTAGGCTCAACGTGCCCTTCGTCCACGTTGTAACGAAAGCTGACGTTTTAAGCAGGAGCGACCTTGAAAAACTGATGCAGGAGCCGGAGTACCTGGAGGGGAGGATTGTTGAAGAAGAGGCTGGCCTCCTTCAGGAATACGTGTTGGAGCATTCTAAGATTGTTCACCCTCTTATAAGGAGGCAGAGGACGGTTCTGGTTTCAGCCTTATCCGGAGCCGGGCTGGACCTGATGGACTCCCTTATTCACGACGCTACGTGCGAGTGCGGAGATCTTCGCTAAGCCTCTTCTCACGTATTTTAACGAGCTCCTCATAGTATTCCCCTGAAGCGATAGTGTCTTCAATAAGCTTCATCACCAGGTATACCTCGGTGAAGAAAACAGTATCATCCGCCAGGAGAGCCCTATTCTTCAACTCCCTCACCCTGTGTAAGACGCTTAACCCGGCGTCCATCAGCGTGAATACGAGAACCGTGTGCTTCAACTCTTTAAGCGGGTCCCTGAAGCACTCCGCCAGGAGAATAAGCCTGTTGCCAAGACTATTCATATCGTCGAGATTCATGTTCAAACCATCTTCGATACACTTCTTCATTGAAACATTTATCAGGGATAGTGATGCCTGGATCTCCGAAAGAATCTTCCTTAAGCTTTCCGTCAAACCTTGCAGTTAATAGTTGGCTTTAGTCATAGATTAATTTTTCCCTTAAGAGAGATTTATAAGTCTCCTAGTACGTTTAAGGATTAGAAAATGAACGATATCGTTGAACTCTCGAAAAAGATTCTTGACTATGCTGTTGCAGCAGGCGCCTCCTATGCTGAAGCCAGGTTCCACAGCGATTCCGACAAGGGTGTAGCCCTGAAAAACGGTGAGGTTGAGGCTGTTAGGGCAAGCTACGAGTTTGGGATTGGGATCAGGGTTCTGGTTAACGGTGGGCTCGGCTTCGCCTCCACCAACATGCTTAAACCGGAAAACCTCACTAGGGTTGTGGATAAAGCAGTTAAAATGGCGCGAGCATCCTCATACTTAAAGTCGAGCAGGATATGTTTCTCAGAGGAGGAGGCCTACTCGGTTGACTGGAGAGTTTCTGAGAAAAAGAGGCTTGAAGGCTGGTCTTTAAACAGCAAGATCGAATTTCTGAAAAACCTGGATAAGACTGCGATAAGCCAGGGGGTTAATGTTTCATCCAGATACATAGGATACTCTGAGAGGAGAACTGAGAGGGTTTACGCGAACACTGAGGGCGCACTGGTCTCAGCACTGGTTCCACGACCATCGTTTTTCGCGTTGATAACCGTGGCAGACCATTCTAAAGGGGTTATACAGAGGACCCTTCAATTTGGAGGGTCAGGCGGCATGGAGGTTGTGGAGTCTTGGAGGCTTGAGGAGAAACTGGGTGATGAGGTCAAGACTCTTCACAAGATGCTTACAGAGTCTGTCAAGGCCCCGGAGGGAGTTATGGATGTTGTAGTCGGCAGCGAGGTGGCTGGAATAATTTCTCACGAGGCCTCGGGACACCCTGGGGAAGCGGACAGGATACTTGGAAGAGAAGGGGCTCAAGCTGGCGAATCCTACTTGAAAGCAGAAGACTTGGGTAGAAAAATAGGAAGCGAGGCTGTTAACGTGGTTGATGACCCCACTATACCTGGATCATACGGTTTCTATCTTTTCGACGACGAGGGTGTTAAAGCAAGGAGGAAATTCTTGATAAAGGAGGGGAGAATATGCGAGTTTCTCATGAACAGAGAGACTGCTGCAAGGCTGGGCGTCAAGAGTAATGGTTCAGCCAGAGCTTCAAGGTACAGCGTGGAGCCGATAGTTAGAATGTCCAACACTTTTATTCTCCCTGGCGACCATAGTCTTGAAGAGCTTTTAAGCGGTGTTGCTAAAGGTGTTTACGTTAAAAGCTTCATGGAGTGGAACATCGACGACAAGAGGTGGAACCAGCGGTACGTGGGGCTGGAGGCCTACATGATAGAAGACGGTAGGATAACTAGGCCCGTGAGAAACCCTGTGATAGAGATAACTACCGAGAAGCTTTTCTCTAGCGTGGATGCAGTTGGAAAAGATTTGAATTTCGTCGCAGCAACCTGTGGCAAGGGAGACCCGATGCAGGGCATGCCAGTATACACGGGTGGACCGAGCCTTAGGATGAGGAACATCATGGTTAGGGGGGTTGGTTGAAGATGGCTGAGCTGCATGAGAAGGCTTTGAAAATGCTTACCGACAGGGGTGTCGAGGAAGCAATAGTGACTCTTTACGAGACTGAGGAAAGTTCTGTGAGGTATGCTAACAACGAGCCTACTGTAGCCTTTTCAGAGAACATCAGTACCCTGACGATATACAGCAGCATTAAGGAGAGGTGTTTCGTAGGTAGTTTTGAAAACGTGTCTGAGGATTTCCTGGAGAAGATTGTCGATGACGTGGTAACACTTACTAAAAACACTCCTCCAACACCTTTCTACGCACCTCTTCCAAGAGGAGTGTTCAACTATAGGGCTGGAAAGAGGGTTGAGAGTAGGATCAGACAGCTTGACGAGCAGCTAGTTTCACATGTTTCTGAAGCCGTACGAGCTAGCAGGGAGGCCGGTGCGGAGAGAAGCGCGGGAATCCTCTATTCGAGCCACATGGTTGAGAAACTCTCGTCTTCAACCGGCTTAAGCCTTCAAGAAGAGTTTGCATCCCTTACGCTTAACCACCGTGCCTTCGCCAGTCCGGAGGCTACAGGACAATGGGTCTCGTGCTCCACTAGCCTCGAAGGCTTCAATCCTTACGAGGCGGGTAGGAAGGCGGGGGAAATAGCCGTAGCAAGCCTTAACCCGGTTCTTATCGATGAGGGGACTTACGATGTCTACATGGGACCCCTAATATTTGCAAACATGATGAGCGAGGTCGCCCGCTTCGCTTCAGGCTTCCTCGTCCAGATAGAAATGAGCTTCATGACGGGTAAGATAGGTCAGAAAATCGGATCTGAGAAAATAACTATACGCGACGACCCCACGATGCCAGGCGCGCTCGGCGAAAAGATTTTCGACGACGAAGGGATACCGACTCAGAAAACAATCATAATTGAAAAAGGTTTTCTGAGAAACTACTTACACAACAGCAGGACAGCCAAGCTTGCTGGAGCATCATCAACAGGAAACGCTGGAATAATAACTCCCCATCCTTGGAACATCGTTGTCGAACCCGGAAACGTTAAGGAAGAAAACATGATGCAGAAGCTGGGAAAAGGGCTATACTTGACGAACAGTTGGTACCAGAGGTATCAAAACTATAGGACTGGGGACTTTTCAACTATCGTTAGGGATGGAGCGTTCTATGTGGAGGATGGGAAGGTTAAGCATCCTGTTAAGGGTATTCGAATAAGCGATAATCTTCAGAGAATCATTTCAAACATTGAGGAACTCTCTGACAGGCTTTATCCTATAAAATGGTGGGAGGTGACTACTCCCACGTATGTTCCGACAGCAATCATCAGGAACGTTAGGATAACCAAGGCCTTCGGCTATTAGCCTAGATCAACCCGGTTATTATCGCGACGCCCACTATTAAGAGCAAGACGCCTGCCAGAAGCCTCATGTATCTTCTCTTCTCAATCCTCCAAGCGTCGATCTCAATAACGCTTCTGCCAAAGTACACTATTAGGAGTATTGCTACGAGCGGTAGGATGAATATCAGATTGTAGAGGAGGAGTAGGAGGAATACTTCAAGCGTCAAGCCTATTTTAGAAAGCAGGTATAGTATTGTTATGTATATTCCGCCCGTGCACGGGAGTTCAACCATTGAGACAGCCATGCCGACTAGGAATCCTCCGCTAATGCTCATCGTCTCAGAATACTTGCCTAGGATTCTGGTTAAGGCTCCGGGCTGCTCAAGGCTTAAGCCCCTCCCGTAGTAGAGGAATTCTTTAAACTCTAGAATGCTGAACAGGATGGCTGCTGAGCCCACGACGTAGCGTAGCAGGCTTCTGAACGAGGCTGTGCTAATTACGTACAGCAAGCCTATTCCTGCAGCCAGGTAGGACGCCATTACGCCCGTGATGAAGGCTCCGCAAGTGGTCAGCATTCTTCTCGACGAGCCTGCTTGAAGAGAGTATGTGATGAGTAGAACAATCGTTGCGAATGCGCACGGGTTCAACGAGTCTATGAAGGCTGCGACGACCACGCTGACCAGTGGAGGCAGGGTGACAGTAGGCTTATGCTGCTCCATAAAAGACATTATTATTTCCCCAGCCTTATCGCGGTATTCACGGCCATGGCTGTACTCAAGAATGGTTTCCTCAAGGTTTTTAGTGATCTCCTCCTCTCCAACTAGGCACGTGTCTCCTATGAAGACCGTCGGAACCTCGCGAAACTCCTCCGTTATGTTGAAGCCTTCGGCGAGAGCAATGAATAACTCTATACTCGTATCGTTGCTGGAGATGTCGAACCTTTTGAAAACCACTTCAGGATGCCTCGTCTTAATGCTGCTGATGTAGTCCTCAACCCTAGCGCAATGCTCACACCCCTCGGCGACGAAGCAGTAGACAGTTATGGTTTGAGGCGGGGCGAGGACTGTTAAGCGAGCAGCCAATAGTAGAGCCATTAAAACGGTCAGGAGCACCGGAGGATTTAGGGAGGAGGAATGGGTCAAGATTAAGACCCTTATTTTAAAACGAACGTTTTAGTCACGTTTAGGCTCAACGTGTTGTATCGAATAACGCATGAAAGATTGTTCAGCCCGCTTGAAATCCCGTAGCAAGGCGAGCATGGAATATCAATGATGAATGATTTAGAGTTGAAGCCTTTTTCAACATTAATCTGTAGAACCCCGGATGGGTCGATCCATTTATTGTTCACAATATACCCTCTGTAACGGCTCTTAAAGCCGAATATTTCAATATTGATGCTTCCAAGCTTCTGGCCGCTGAGCACAATTATCGTAAAGTTAACCTCGCCTTTAGACAACTGGTACTCTTCTCTATCGGTTAGAGCCGAGAGGATAATCGTCAAGCCTTCTTGAGAATAAAGACTAGTGGTATAGGAGTTAAGCCTTGAGAAGTATTTGTTAGCGCTCTCAACCGTCCCTATAATCTCTAAACATGTTTCAGCCAAGCTACGGTTTATGAGCCAGTAGGAGAAGAATTCTGAAATGCTTTGATTATAACTGTTGCCATCAGCCATGTAGCTATACTTGCCGTCGAAGAGAAGAGCACTATCGTAGTCAGTCGTGTTAGCAAGCTTCATTAAGGTATGGATTCTTTCAAACCTCTGTTGCTCACGCAAATACTGAGTATATTCTAGACTATCGTTTAGCAGCCAGTGTGAGAAGAAGCCTAGGACACTCTGGTTATATTTTCCATCAGAAGCCAGATAACTGTATTTTTCGTCGAACAGGGAAGCCTTAGCGTAATCAGTAGTGTTAGCGTATTTCATGAGTGAAGAAATCCTCTCGGACCGTGAACGATGCTCAGCATAGAACTGGTAACCGAAATAACCGCCTATAATCAATACGATTAAAAATACCGACGCGATTCCGATTCTATACCGCATTCCTTTTCTAGGCATATTTTGCAGAATTATAAACTTTTCAACATCTAGACGCTTGCGTCAAGACGAGTGATACGCCGTTGATCCAAACGGAACATGCTGATTAAAATGCGAGAGCACTTGGATGAGGCGCCGCGTTAAGCTTAAATAGTAGCTGGACAAAATATCCAAGTCTGAAAATGACACATGTTCAGCAAAGGCTCCTAGCTAAGAGGGTCGCCTCACTAGCCGTGTTAGCAGCCCTCGCAATCTCCTCAAACTATGTCCTGATAAGCCTGCCAAATGTTAAGCTTATGGATGCAATAGTTTTCGCGTCAAGCATGACCATGGGTTTAAGGTTTGGAGCAGCACTATCAATACTCATATGGATGGTCTACGGGACCCTGAATCCCTATGGGCTCAATCTGCCGACGCTAATAGTGGTAATGCTAAGCGAAATGATTTATGTTCTTTTCTCCAGAATAGCCTTAAAATTAAGAGTCGGCTTGGATGAAGCTGGGACACATGATTCTCTGATGCTCGGATCAATAGGATTATTCTCAACCCTGATTTATGACCTTGTGACGAATGCTTTCACCGGATTACTATTCTACGGGTCGGTTTTAACAGGTTTGCTTACGATGAATTTCCCCATTCCAATGGGTATAATCCACCAAGCTTCTAACGCGCTATTCTTCCCGATAGCCGTACCAATCATGTATAGAATGATGAGGGCGGGAGGTGCTGCCGATTTTGAGGAGAATGCTCCAGCAGAGATCCTGAAAAAGAATGCTTCCCATTATAAGAAAACGATGCTGATCATGGCTCTGTTCTTTACAGCATTATTGGTGGGAGAAACGCTTTACCTGATTGGTCTTAAAACGCGATTAGACACGCTTATGAAGGAGGTGGAATCCGTTACTTTAAGAGCAAGCTTGCTCGTGAAGTATGGTAATGGTACTAAACAATGGTTCAATAACACTATCATACCTATTGGTTGGACACTGTTCAACCTTACCATCTACGATTTAAAGGGAAACGTGAATTATGAGGAATACCCTTTTGGCATAGTGGTCACAAGCATAAACGGTGTAAGCCAGCATGAAAGTTATTATTGGCTCTGGTATAGGTGGGATCTTGAAAAAAGAGACTGGGTTCCCGGCGAGACAGGCCCAGACGCGTGCCTCCTGCAGAACGGTGATGTTTTGGCATGGTACCTTGCAGACACATCTAAGTATCCCAATATCGATAAGCCTTAACGTTTTTAAGCTCAATGTTTTTCTATAAGCTCCAGCGGTCTATTAGGTGTTGCCCTCGATATGTCTTAGAAAACTCTTACAGGAATGCATGAAACACCCTAAGGACTACACGCCTGGCCATATTCTCGTAACTATACTCCACGCGGGCGACGGCTCTGTTTCACGAGCTAAGCTTCAAAAGCTTCTAGGCCTAGGCGAGGGCTCTGTTAAAAGCATGGTTAAATGCATGAAGAAACATGGTTTAATATCAACCTCCGCCAGTGGCAGCAGGTTAACCGGTAGGGGAATAGGGGTTTTTAAACGCGTTAGGCTTCACGTCCCGGAGCTGAGGAAAACCGTTTTAGACTACTTGTCGGTTGGAAGGGTGAATTATACGGCTGTCTTGAGAAACATGGAGCCCCTGGACGCTTTAAAGATCAGGGATATGGCGGTTAGACTCGGTGGAAGCGGGGCAGTGCTCCTCTCCCTGAAGGAAGGGTGTCTTAAAATACCCTATGTCGCAGAGGACCTTAGAAGCGTCTCGGCGAAAGATTATGAAGAGCTTTCAAAAATGAGCCTTAAAGAAAAGGATTCTATACTTATTGTGGGCGGTGATGATGACTGTTCAGCCCTGGGAGCCATGGGCTCTATAATCCTGGAGCTGCTTACGCGTCAAGCTTAAATCTAAGCATGAAACATGAGTAGCGGGTTGACGATAGCTGTTTTAACGCATAAGCCGTGCTCATACTCATCCATGCGCCTTATGGAGGAGGCGGGCAAGCAGGGCGTCGGCTGTCAACTGGTCTCGTTCAGCGACACGGCGCTCCTTGTTAAAGAAGGCGGGGTTGAGCTCAGGGTTTTCCAGGACAAGGGGGTTAGAAGGGTTTTCTCAAGGCCCAAGACCCTGTTAAGCCCTATAATGATGTACGCGCTCTCGTTAACCAGGATTCTTGAGGAGGAGGGGCTTTACGTTGTTAACCCGTTTAAAGGGTTCATGAACACTCTAGACAAAATGATTACCTATAGGAATCTTTGCCTCAGGAATCTTCCAATACCTGACTCGCTCCTCACGCCTTCGCGGGAAAGAATTCGGGGAATGTCCCCGCCCTTCTTCCTGAAGCCGATATACGGCTCAAGGGGGAGGGGGGTTAGACTCGTTGAAAACATGAACACCATGCCTAGTCTGGAGGCCCATGGCGCATGGGTGGCTCAAGCCCCAGCTAGGGACCTGGACTGGGACCTCAGGGTGCTCATCCTAGACGGTCGTGTGCTTGCAGCGATGAAAAGGGTTTCGAATAAGCCTGTTACGAACATATCTCAAGGCGGGGTTGGGGAAGCCTTTGAGAAAGATGGGGAGGTGGCGGAGCTGGCTGTCAAGGCTTCCGAGGCTTTAAACTGTGTTTTCGCGGGTGTCGACATGTCTTTCAAGCGAGGCGAAGCTTTTATACTTGACGTTAACCCTCAACCGGATTTCATGGGTGTGGAGGAAGCAACCGGTGTGAACGTGGCTCGAGAGATAATCCGCCACATGTTTTCCAGGGCGGGGGGATAGTCTTGAAGACGATCGGCCTAGTTATAGTGCTTGGACACGGGGAGGAGGGTTTCGTGGAGCTGAACCAGCTTGAAGGATTCCCGGTTTTCCTCCACGTCGTCAGGAACATTGGGGAAATAGCTGAGGAAGTAGCCCTAGCAGTGGCTAGGGACTCTCAGAACCTTTTCGCTGAAGCTGTTTCCGAATACGGCTTCGGGGAGTGCAGCGTCCTAGGCTTAAACAATACTGAAGACCTGTTTAGCACTTTTAAAGAATGCTTGGAGAAGGTTTCGGGTGAAGTGGTTGTCACCGCTCCGGCTAACGCTCCCCTCATACCTGTTGACTTACTCGCCCTTCTAGCGGAGCTCTGCGAGAAGAGGGATGCCGTGCTGGTTAGGGATGTGAAGGGGGGAGTGGACTGGCTCCTATCCGCCTACAAGAGGCGGAGCTTCATGGATATTGTTGAAGCAAGGAGGCCGGCGGGCTTCGAAGAGCTTGTCGACGGGCTGAGGAGAGTCATGTACATAGCCCACTCCAGTTTGAAAGACATCGACCCCATGCTTTTCACCAACATAAGGGTTACGCGTGCCTCCGACATACCTTTCGTAGAAAAAATCCTTAAGGGGGTGAGGAGGCGTTAGGATGATCAGGATATTCGGGATAAAGTACGACGGCCTCATTAAAAAGGGCGATAATCTTGCTAAAATAACTATAGAGTCACTCCGGAGGAATGGTGTGGAGGTTGAGAACAGGGACGTGGTAACGCTCACCCATGTCGCGGTTTCAAAGGCCTTGGGCTACACGATTAGGCTTAGCGAAGTCAAGCCGAGCCCCCTGGCGGTAGCGCTTGCAGACAGGCTCCGCAAGCCGCCTGAGGAGGTGGAAATCATACTTAGGGAGAGCAGGGAAATAGTTAGGCTGTCCGGAGGACGAATAATAACTAGGAACAGGGGTGGAATAGTCTGCGCCAACTCGGGGATAGATTTGTCGAACGTAGACGGTGGCTTAAGCATGGCTTTTCAGCCAAGAAACCCTGACAGGGTTGCTAGGAAGATAAGGAAGCAGTTTCTAGACGAGAATGTTGAAGTTGGAGTGATAATAACGGATTCTTTTGAAAGACCATTCAGGATGGGGCAGGTTAACATGGCGATAGGATGCGCCGGGGTAGCGCCCATTAGAGACCTGAGGGGTAAAACAGACCTGTTCGGATACGTTTTAAGGTTTAAACGGATGGCGATCGTCGACGAGCTTGCTGCTGCAAGCGAGCTCGTTACAGGCAGCTCTTCAGAAGGCTTCATAGGCGCGTTAGTGAAAGGGTATCAGTATGATTTCTCAGACGACGGTGTTAAAAGCATTCTTAGAAGTAGAAAAACAGACTTGTTCCTTTAGGCTTCGAAATCTTTTAAACCCGTGAAGAAACTGTTAATAACCCTTCCCCCGTTTAGGAAGCATGGTTGAAGGCGCCCCGGTTATGCACGAGGGAGAGCTAATCGGGTTTGTTAAGAAAGAGTATGAGACTGCTAGGCTGATAGAGGTTATTCTAACACGCGACCCCGGGAGGCAGATAGACCTTAAGGCTCTTAAAGAGGATTTAAGAAGGCTCTCCAAGCCGTATAAGGCTCTTCCTCCAGAAGCCGCTGAACTACTGGATGATGATTCTATACTGGTTAGCAGGGCTTTGGCCAACTCTGTAGCACTGCCCTTCGTTAAACCCGTTATGAAAACCCTTGTTCCGTTAGAGATGTTCAAGCCGATAGCTGGGACCCAGCACATTCTTCAGATAGACCTGCCGGGCCAAGACCTGACCTTCGGGATTGAAGACAGGCTTGCAGGCATACCTGGGTTGGCTGGCGAATGGTTTGTGGGAAGGGTTGACGGGATAATAATCAGGAGGAGACACGGGTCTGTGGAAGTGCCTGTTAGAACCGGCATGATGGCTCCGCGCGTTGAAGGGGCGGGAGAGTGCCTCACAATTTTCGACTTAAACAATGGTTTGAAAACGTTTAAAACGCTTGCTGAAGCGAACATCCCGATCATGCATGGTGACGTCATGCTTGTAGACGGGGTTCTGGATGAGAAGAAGACTGTTTTAAGGGCGAGGCTCATCTTCCTTATAAGGTCTAGAGAGATGTGGGTTTTCGACTAGGAGACCGGTTTAACCATTGTCGCGACGATTTCAGGGTTTTCAGAGAGAACCCCTATTTTCCAAACAGGCAGGATTAAGCAGCCGTCCAATACCCTTGCCTCAGAATCTAGAAAAGTAACCACCACCGGGTAGACGGGCTTCCTAATGTCCTCCCTTTCCAGTAGGTAGCGAGACAGGCGCCTCGACCTCTCAAGCTGAAGCCTACAGGCTGAATGAATATTATAGTTTCTCTTAACCCACTGCTTGCAGTCTATTGAAATAAGCATCCTCGGCGCCTCGACTAGGACGTCAACCTCCCTAACAGTCTTTTCAAGGCTGAACCTGAAGTGCTCCATGACTCTGAAGCCCTTAACCCTGAAAACTTCAGCAATGATTCTTTCGAAACCCTTCCAGTTAACCGATTTTAAAACACTTTCAAAGCCTACTCCGGACTCAACCGCGTGTTTAATAAGCATTAGAAAGCCTTCTGGAAGCACTTTAACCCTCCCCCCTGACTCCACGGCCCCGCCTCCTTCAGAAAGCAGTCTTAAACACTCCGAGTACTCCGACGCTTCCCTCCTGTCTACCAGCGGCCCCTCCTCCAGAAGCCTCTTTAAAAGCCTGAGGCAGAGTGTTCCTCCACGTTCTCCAGGCATCATGCGGAGAGTAGGATGAGGAAGAATTATATTTATGGTTTGAAGCGTAGAACCGTGTTGAACACGGCCTGGGCGATGATAATCATAGCCCTGTTGACCCATCCTCAGACCACGGGAAACGGGGAGGAAGTCTACATTACTGTAGTTTTGAAGATCACCCCTTTCGAACCCCCTGGAAGACCCGATTTCAAGGTCTACGTGAACGGTTCTTCAAACCCGTTTGGAGTGGAGCTTAAGGTGGGCGCCTCCCAACCCCTGGTTTTCAAAGTCCCGAAAGGGAGCTACCTGCGGATAAGCGGTGAGCTGGAGATAGCTGGCGACTATGGTTTCTGGTTCCGGCTGGAGAACGTTAACGGTACGGGTCGCTCCATCGAGTTCAGGGCTGATCGTGACTCCACAGTGTTTCTAAGCTATACTACTAACCACCTTCTCACGTCGCCATATTTTATAGCTGTCTACCTGCTTTTAGCACTGCTTTTCATCAGGAGACTCGTCACATCGCCGAAGCTGGTGAAAACTTTAAAAAGCAGCAGCGTGAACAAGCTGTGGAAATGAGCAGGAGTAAGCCTATTATTCTGATTGCTGGGGAGCTTGGGGCTGGTTGCACAGAGGTTGGGGAGCTCGTTTCCAGAAGGCTCGGCGGCATAGAAGTTTACAACACTGAGAGGTTCATAAGGAGCATGGTTTCATCCCCGCATCTGAGTTTCCAAACCCTCGTGGCAAAATCAATCTCGGGGGAGATAGAGATAGAGAAGGTTTTGCAGAGCCTGGTTCTCGACGTGGTTAATAATGGTCCTGCGATAATAGAGGGTAGGAGCGCCCTGTTCGCGTTGGCTCGCGAAGTTGATCTGAAGGTCTTCCTGTATAGTGATTTCGACGGCAGGCTGAAGCATATAGCGGATAAGAGGAAGACTGACGATTTGAAGCAGATAGAGGAGGATATTAAGGCTTCAGACATAGATAGGAGCAGCCTTGTTGAAAGGCTTTTCCACAGGAATTGGAGAGACCCCTTGCTTTACGACGTTATGATAAACACTTCTAAAGTGCCTTATGAACAAGTCGCCTCATTCATAATCGAGGCCCTGAAGCTTACGCATGATCGTTATTAGGACTCATGCTAAACGTTAAAGATTTATATATGACTCGACGGGAAAATATCATCATGAGCGGAGCCAGTACTGGTGGAGAAGCAAAACCTGCACCTGCGCCTGCACCAGCGCCTGCACCTGCGCCTGCACCAGCGCCTGCGAAGCCTCCGGCAAAGAAGGCTAAGAAGCCGGCTAAGAAGGCTAAGAAGGCTAAGAAAGCCAAGAAAACAAAGTAATAAGGGTAGCTCGCGCTAAATCATGTTTTTTTCTCCTCGCGTGCTTAACACACTAATTCGACGATATCTTTAAGACTGCTTACGACGAACATGGCTTCATGGCCATCCGGCGGAGGGGCGCCGGGTTTGGCGCACAGGATGGATGTTTTAACAGCTTTAAACATGCTTTTATCGTACGCCGTGTCCCCGACTGCAGCAGTCTCGTTCAAAGGAATAGAGTATTTTTCACACACCTTTTTTAAAGCATCTACTTTTCTAGAGGGATCCACATTGATTTTTACGATCCCCGTAAAACAGCCCCGGCTGTCGAAAACCATCTGGTTGGAGACGCATCCATCCGCGGCAAGCATTCTGCACACTCTTTCGGCAAGCACATCCAGGCCGCTCGTGACAATTACTCTCAAAACCCCTTTTCCCCCCAGCTGGCTGAACACCCAGTGAGCCTCCGGCTTCACCCTAACCTTGGAGAAAACCTGCTCGAAAAAGGCTCTGGGCAGCCCCCGGGGCCAAAGGCTGACGTCGTGCTTTACGAATTCCTCGTAGCTTATTTCCCCTCTGGAGAATTTTTCAAGCGCCCTCCTAGCAATATGGTCAGTCCCCAGGAACCTGTGTACAGTACGCCAGCTGCTCTCATCCTCAACTAGCGTACCATCCATGTCGAAGAAAACTATTCTAATCATATGCAGCGAGGCTCATTGTTTCAACAAAGGCTGATGCGAGCAGGAGGCTGCCGACTATTATGAGGGTTGTCAAGTATCCTCTGAGCTCCCTGCTAACCCTTTTCTCGATTATGGCGAAAAGGCCGGCTAAACCTTGGGCTGAGGCTAAGCCGTATGCTAGGAATTCAAGTATACCGGATGGTGTTGAAAGAAGCCGGATGGCAAGCGATAGCGAGTTGAGGCTTCTCAGAGTTGAAATAGCTGATACAGCAACCCCGGTTGTTGACGAGGAGATTATGCTGAACCCGAATCCGGCTACAGGTATCATCATTATGATGCTTAGGGCAAGATTATGCGCAAAAATATCCAGCGGCCCGGTGAAACTTATGCTTCCCGAAACAGAGGCGTATATTTCCTCGGCTAAAGACTTGTCAAGGGGGATTATGGAGGAGAGGAGGAAAACAGTTGAAAACAGGAAAACCGTTATCGGGAAAAGACCCCACTTTGTGTGGAGGAACGGGGGAAGCGTTCCGCTGTCCCGATTACCCCTGTAGCCAAAGCTTAGTTTTCCAACAGTCCACAAACTGGAGACCCTTGCACCGCCCAAAATATAAGGTTTACTGAATAATCACGCTCCTGCTGCTTTTAAATAGCTCAAGCTCAACGTTTCAAAGCATGGGCGGTGAAGACGTGATTAAGGCGGAGACCCTGTACTGCGGAAGCGTAATAACACTCCTAAGGTACCATGTTGCACTCGAGGGCAGGAGGCTTCTGAGAGAGGTTGTCGAGCACCCGGGTGCTGTCGCAGTAATACCTGTTAGTGAAGACGGTAGGATAATAATGGTTAGGCAGCATAGGCTCCCGGCTGGAAGAAGCCTTCTGGAAATACCGGCTGGGACGAAGACAGCCGGCGAGGATGATGAGGAGTGCGCCCGCAGGGAGCTTCTGGAGGAAACAGGGTACAGGGCGCGCGTCCTTAGAAAAGTCTTGAGCTTCTATCCTGCACCCGGCTACTCAACCGAGAAGATAACGTTGTTTTTCGCGAAAGGCTTGGAGAAAGCGGAGCAGAGGCTTGAGGAGGACGAGGCTATAGAATTGGTTGAGAAACCCGTGGAGGAGGCTTTGGAAATGCTTAGAAACGGCCTAGTGGAGGATGCTAAGACGATCATCGGGCTATACTGGCTGGCCGAGCGGTTGAAGCAGTCTGGCGCGCCGGATGGGGCTGTGACCAATACCCATATATTTGAGCGTTAGAAGGCGTTTTCTATGAGTGGGAGAAACATGGTTTTGCCGACGCTTGATTACGCTAGGGTTGCAAGCCACATAGCGGCGAGGCTCAGACAGTATTTCGAGGAATCCGGGAGGGAGACGGGGGTAGTGGGGTTATCCGGAGGGGTGGACAGCAGCGTAGTAGCGTGCTTGACGACGATGGCTCTCGGTAGAGAAAGGACTAGGCTCTACCTCCTGCCTTCACGCGTCACCCCCAGGGAGGACGTGGAGGACGCTATGAGCGTCGTCGAGAAGCTTGAAATACCGGAGGGAAACTGGAGGACAATAAGCATAGACGAGATTGTTGAAGCCTTTGAGAGGAAGCTTGGGCAAATGGGCAGGGTTGAGAGGGGGAACATAATGGCGAGAAGCAGGATGACGATACTTTACCACGAGGCTGCTGTGAACAACGGGCTGGTTATAGGGTCGGGGGATAGGAGCGAATACCTCGCAGGGTATTTTACGAAACACGGTGACGGTGGGGCTGATGTTCTCCCAATAGCGGGGCTATACAAGACCCATGTTAGGCAGCTCGCAGAGTATTTGAAGATCCCCGAGAGAATATGGATTAAGCCGCCTTCCCCAGCCTTATGGCCGGGGCAGACGGCCGAGGAGGAGCTGGGGGTGGACTATGAGACTCTGGACACCATACTCTACCTACGGTTTGACAGGAAGCTTAGCGAGGAAAGGATACACATGGTTTCCGGAATACCTTTGGAGACTGTTGAAAGGGTCCTCCTAAGGGTTAGGCTTACACGGCATAAGAGGCGGCTCCCGAAAAGGTTCGAGATAGATTACGAGGAAATGAGGGTTTAACGTTTTAGACACATGCCCCGTTTAGACGTTGAACAATAAGAATATTAATGGAGAGTGTGGAAAAACAGGGTGTTGAGCAGCCTGGTGGAGATAACCCTGACATCCTTCGTCGTTGCCCTTTCAGGAGCCCTGGCTCCAGGCCCTCTCATGGTGACGGCAGTCAGGGAGTCTTCAAGCAACAGGAGTAGTAAGCCAGGATTGCTGCTTTCCCTTGGGCATGCTTTGGCTGAAGCACCCGTCACAGTAATACTGGTTTACGGGCTGCTGAGCGTCGACAAAAGCTTCTTCCCCTACCTGAGCCTTATAGGCGGAATCTTCCTTGTCGCGACAGGGCTTCTAGCGGTCCTCAAGCCCGGCTGGAAGAACGTTGGCGAGGGGAGAGCAATCGGGACGCGCGGGTTCTTGACTTTCATCATGCTCGGCGCCGCAGTGTCTTTTTCAAACCCCTACTGGGCAACGTGGTGGGTCACGATAGGAGCTGCCTACGTTTCCAAATCACTCGCAGTCGGAGGCTTAGGGGTCCTGCTCTTCTATCTAAGCCATGAAATGGGGGACCTGCTGGTCCTAGGCTTAATATCGAAAGCAGCGGCCAGCGGCGCCGGAAATATTGGTGAAAAAGGATTCAGAATCCTGATGATAATTTGTAATCTTGCAATCATGATGATAGGGGTGTACTTTATTTTCGAGGGGGCGAGAACCCTGGCTTCACCAGCCTAGGAGGAGCGAAGCCTTTAAACAGCTTGTCCGACTAGGCTCCTCAAGCGAAAATGGTTGAGAAGAGCCTTAATCCGTTTGACTGACTGTTTTTACGTCTGGAAGAGAATGTTTTTCAACCATCATGGTGCTTAATGCACTGTGGGAAGCTCGTCCAGCGAGACGGTTGTTTCGATGCTTGCGGAACCAGTGGCCAGGCTGGTGGCGGAGAAAGGCCTTATCCCACTAACTGAGCCTCAGCTAATGGCCATACCCAGGATACTCAGGGGGGAGAACGTTTTGATAGTTGCGCCAACCGGAATAGGTAAGACTGAGGCGGCAATACTCCCGGTTCTCAGCCTCATGCTGAAGGACAGGGCTAACGTTAAGACAGGTATTTTCCTCATCTACATTACTCCGCTGAGGGCTTTAAACAGGGATCTTGTAGGCAGGATCAGCTGGTGGGCCAGCAGGCTTGACTTCAAGCTCTCCGTCAGGCACGGAGACACCTCCTCCTCTGAGAGGAGGGCTCAATCTTTAAGCCCGCCTCACATTCTTGTAACCACTCCGGAAACCTTCCAAATACTTTTAATAGGGTCTAGGCTGAGGAGCCATCTTAAAACCGTAAGGTGGGTTGTGGTCGACGAGCTTCACGAGCTCGCCTCAGACAAGAGGGGAAGCCAGCTCTCACTCGCCTTAGAGAGGCTTAAGAAGATCACGGGGGAGAGAATACAGATAATAGGTCTTTCCGCGACTATAGGCGAGCCGGAGCTCCTGGCCAGGTTCATGGTGGGCTCAGCAGGAGATTTCAAGGTTGTTTCAACACCTGTTCCTCGAGACATGGAGATAGGCATGGTTCTCCCCGACGTTGTGGAGGAGGACTATGTTACTGCCGAAAAGCTTTTGACAACGCCTGAAGTATCCGCGAGGCTTCGAGTCATAAAGGAGGTTCTTAGAGACAGGCAGGCAGTCCTCCTCTTCACCAACACTAGGGCTACTGCTGAAGCATTGTCGAACAAGCTGCTCGTGATGAACCTTCCCACGCCGGTTTCAATCCACCATGGTTCGCTTGGTGTTCAGGCCCGGGTTAAGGCTGAAGAAGGCTTGAAGGAGGGGGAGTTGAGGGGACTAGTATGCACCTCCAGCCTTGAACTCGGGATAGACGTTGGGCTCGTAGACTTCGTCGTACAATACGGCTCCCCGAGGCAGGCCTCTAGGCTTGTTCAGAGAATCGGGAGGAGCGGGCACAGGATAGGCTTGACTCCCAGAGGGCTGATCATATGCATGGATGAGGATGATGCTGTTGAATCCATGGTTATAAGGAGGAGGGCTTTAAGCAATGTTTACGAGCCTGTTTCACCTCCTGAAGAGCCCTTCGACGTATTGGCGCATCAAATCGTTGGGATGCTTCTTGAGAAACCGAGGCTAACCGTGGAGGAGACCTTGGAACTGATTCAGGGAAGTGCACCGTACGCGAGGCTTTCAAGAGGGTCTCTGGAAAGAGTCTTGGAATTCCTTTCGTCACAGTACCCGAGGCTCCTGACTTTTGACAAGTATAGCGACGCTGTCAGAGCGGGAAGGAAAAGCGGGCTTATAAAGTTCTTCTTCGAGCATGTTTCAAGCATCCCTGAGATTAAGCAGTATCCTGTTGTGAACGAGGAGGACAACACGGTTATAGGAAACCTGGACGAGGAGTTTGTCGCGGAGAAGGGGCTTCCTGGCACGAAGTTCGTAATGGGTGGTCTAGTGTGGTCGATAATCCAGGTTTACGAGGGGAGGGTTATTGTTAAGAGGGCTGAGGACCCGCTTGGAGCCGTGCCTTTCTGGACGGGTGAGGAAATACCCGTGGTCTATGAAACAGCCATGGAGGTGGGTGCTTTAAGAAGGATGGTTGAGGAAAAGTATTCCGGGGGCTGCAGCCTAAAGGAGATTGTTGAAGCCGTTTCACAGCAGTATGGGGTTGACGAGGATCTTGCGTTTAAAGCAGTTAAACCAATCGTGGACTGTCTTAAGAGAAACATCCCTGTCGGGACTGACAGGAGGATTGTTTTCGAGAGGTGGAGAGACTACACTGTTATACACGTATGCCTGGGGGACCTTGGGAACAGGGCCTTGTCTAGAGTCGTCGGACACATTGTGCTTTCTGAAATAGGCTTAACCGTCCCAGTGAGCAGAGACCCGTACAGGGTTATGGTTGAGCGGGCAGTCTCGCCCTCAATCATACTGGAGAGGATTAAGCGTCTCAGCGAGAAGGATGTTGAAAGGATACTGCTTGAAAACGTTGAGACGGTGGGACTGTTCAAAAGAAGGTTTCTACACGTAGCCAGGAGAATGGGGATAATAGAGAAGGATGCTGACCTGACCTCCATAAGGCTTGAAACCCTGATAAGGAGCAGTAGAGGCACCGTGGTTTACGACGAGGCTGTTAAAGAGCTTTTGTCTAAAGACTATGAGACAAGGCCCCTCCTGCAGCTTTTAAGAGACCTGTCCTCCGGGAGGGTGGAGGCAGTGGTCTACGAGAATCTTGGCGAGCCCTCTCCCTTGGCTCAGCCGATTCTGAGACAGGCTGAGAGGCATCTCGATATTTACACGCCTGAGAACGTTGAGAAGATAGTTTTAATGTATGCTTCCGCAAGGCTTAGAAACACTTCTTTAGAGCTTGCCTGCAGCGAATGCGGGCTCATACACGGCACGGTTAAACCCTTAGAATACACTCCTGGAGTCAGGTGCAGCAGGTGCGGCGGCAGGCTTGGGGTAAACCCCTCCCCGGGCTTAAGGATTAGGCGTGGAAAATCAAGGAGGATGAAGACTGTTTTCAGGAGGATCGCTAAAACCGCGGAGCTTCTTGAAAAATATGGTGGCGACGCTGCGCTAGCTCTGGCTGGAAGAGGATTAAGCCTGAAGACTGTTGAGAAAATACTTGCGAGGAGAAGCGTAACCGGGGAGGATCTTCTTAAGATGATTGTGGACGCTGAGAGGAGAAGGCTCCAAGCCGATTGAAAATTTAAGCGCTTAAAATATAATGGATGAATTTTTCGACGTCAAGCTCAGCGAAAGTCCTCCAACCCAGTACAAGATTGTTACCGTCCTCAGCAATATAGCCTCTTTTAATATACTTGGATAGGTTCAGCCTGACCCGCCACTCGGGAAACTTTTTCCTAAGGATCTCCTCAACCTCCTTAACCGGGGCTGAACCCTTTCTAGAGACTATTGTAGATATCACTACGGCTAGGCCGGCTATCTCGTCTATCGACCAGCCCATGGTCTTCGCCGCAGTCAGGCTGAGCTCATCCCTCAGCGTCACGTAGAACCTTGCTGTCGAGAGCCTGCTTTCATCCTCGCTCATGCTGAGCTCCCTACCGTCGTCTGAAACAATCTTTATCGTGAGCCCCAGGTCTTGGAGACGCGTGTTCAGAAACTTTATTATTGAGAGGTAGCCTGGCCCAAGGTTCTTCTTTAACTCCCAGCCCTTGACGCCCGGAATCCTATGGCTCTTGAAGAACAATAGTTGAACTGCCCGCGCAACCCTGCTCCTAATCCTCTCCTCCTGCTCCAACCTTCCGACACTCCCTAGATCGGCAGGGCCACAGAGTGCCTGCCAATGTTTTTCGGCCTCGACCTGAATATCCAGACCCTGTTCTTCAAAGGATCCTGAACAACCCCCACCAGTCCCCTCATCATGAGAAAGCTCAACACCAGTGCTCTAAATACCTTCCTTTCCTCGCCCTCTCTCCCAACGAAGTCATAATAGTCGATCATTCCACGTCCAATCTCGCTGAGAAGCCTTTCCATCTCCCTCTCCAAGTCAGCCTCCTCCATCGGAAGGATTTCAGCAAGCGTGTTGAGCATACCCGCCTCAGGAACCCCTGCCCCTTCAGGCAGGCTGTATTCTCTAAGGTTAGCCCAGTAGCCGTAGGCTAGACGCATACACCCCATGGTGGCCTGCTCGTTCTCAGCAACAGGCCTGAAAGCCTTTAGGAAAGCCTCTGCAAGCCTCTCCCTGTCCAGCCCCATGAGCCTAACCTCCATTAGAAAAGGGTCCAAGTATAGCCTGCTGGCCCTCTTCTTAACATCCTCCTGCTGGAGAGCAATGACATAGATTATTTTAAGCAGCGCAGCCATGTTCATAACCAGGGTCTTCTCATCCATCTCAGACAGGCCCTCCCTGAGCCTCCTGAGGCTCTCCCTAACGTCGACGACGAAAGGATCAATATTCTTTCCAATAACCTCGTCGCATAGACGAATAATCCTTTCGATCAGCTCAGCATATCTACTTGACGACATTCACTCCAGCCTGCTTTCCAGAGCAGTGAGACAACCAAAAGAAGGGATATAAGTGTTAACACTAGGCTGATCGCCGCCTAAAATCAATATCTAGAATGCGCCAAGTCGTTTAACCTTCAATGGCAAAACATAGTATTCAAAGTGTTCTTCTAAGATTCCGCTTTAAACAATCTTTTAACGCTTTCGCTGGAATTCGACGTCAGTCAGGGCGATGTGGAATTAGACGATAAACGAACCAGCCTGTTTAAAGGGCGAGAAAACAAGTTTCCTTAGAATTTCAGCCCATTATAGGGTTACAGTGTGTAAACTTTTGCTTTGACAATTCTTTAATTAACAACGCCAGCGCTGAAAAATCGGAGGACAGGAAAAATGGAGGACTGCCAAGTCATGGAGGGGTTTGAGGAGCTTGTATATCAGCCGCAGCCTAGTGAATACTTTAATCCTTTAAACCTTGGCAGGATAGTTGTTCTCGACGCCCGCCAGAGATGGTATGGTGTTGTTGTGGAGACCATTATTGAGGAAGGCGTTGTAAGGAGGCTTGCCGAGATCGCTGAGGACGCCGGGATCATAATAAGGTTCATCCAGTTTTCCAATATTGAGCCGCACGATAGTCTTGCGAAGGCGATCGCCTTCCTGGATTTCTCGGACACAAGTGTTACTCCGGAGGAGGCTTTGAGGCTGGTCAGGAAGCAGCCTTTCGTAAGAAGCGCCCACTTGATTGCTCCAAATTCGCAGGGAGTTCTCTTCGACAACCATTTCTTCCCTCTAGTGGTTGGAAAGAGAAGAGCAGTAATATTTAGAAGAAGGGTCTACGAGTCGCTTTTCAAGGGGATTAGGGAGAAGTTTGGGACAGCGGGGGAGGCGATGCTCTACTACCAGGGCTACGCTGTAGGGCAGCGAACATGCCAAGCATACAGGGAGGACACTGGCATAGAGGAGCCTGAGACACTAGTTGGGCTAGGCAAGGCCTACTTTAAAACATCGGGCTGGGGGATAATGGATGTTGTCAACCTTAGCGTTGAAAAAGGAGAAGCGCAGGTACGAATATACGGAAGCTTCGAGTGTGAATCAGGCAAGGATAGTGAAGCGCCCTACGGGCACTTCATCAGAGGAATCCTTGCGGGATTCTTCTCAAACATATTTCAGAGGGAAGCGAAAGCCGTCGAGACAAAATGCATAGCGACAGGAGACCCATACTGCGAATACACGGTAAAAACATAGTTAAAAACACGTTTTCAGAAACTGTTTTTATAGCGCGCGCTTAAGATAGCGTTTCAACCCTCGGCGGGAAAGCGATACGTTCTCCGGCCAAAGCAGCTCGTTAAACAGCGGAGTCCAAGCGTTTAACCGGGAAGGAAACGCAAAACCCTTATCTAAGTCCTTTGAAAACTCCTAACACCAGTGGAGGCAACGGAGCAAGAAAAAAGTCTTCGATTGAAAGAGGTGCGGCTTGAAAATTTCATGAGTTACAAGTATGCTATTATACCGATTCACCCTAGGCTTAACCTTATTCTCGGCCCAAACGGGTCTGGGAAGTCCTCAATCCTGCTCGGGGTTTCCGTTGGCCTCGGCCAGTCGCGGAGCGGTAGGGCTGAGAAGCTCAGCGACCTGATTAGAAATGGTGAGGATGTTGCCAGGGTCACGCTGGTATTCGACAATTCTCCCGGGCAGGATGGGAAAAGGCCTGTCTCGTTCATAAGGTCTGACGAGCTTGTGATAACAAGATACCTAAGGAGGGATGGAGAATACTGGAGCCAGATCAACTATAATCCTGCTACAAAGATGGAGATTGACGAGATTCTCTCCCTCTTCGGCATAGACCCGTCCAACATGCTGATAATAATGCACCAGTACATGATTGAGGAGTTCGCCTCGCTCGACCCGCCTGAAAAGCTTAGGCTTGTGGAGGGCGCCGTAGGCCTGTCTGGACTGAGGGAGAACATTAAGGCTTCGCAGGAGAGGCTTAGCAGGATTGTTAGCGAGGAGAAGTCTGTTGAAGCACTTCTAAACGAGGCTCGCGAGACGCTCGGCATGTGGAGGGCAGAGTATGAGAAGCTTGTTAAGAAGAGGGAGCTTCAGGCTCTCCACGCCGAGTTGAACAGGCTTCTGAAATGGAGCGTATACAACCAGCTTAACGCTGAGAAGACCAGGCTTGAAGAGAACGTTTTCAAGCTTGAGGCCAGAATAGCAGAGGGCAACCGTATAGTCTCCAGGACAATGGAGAAGTGTGAGAAGGTCTGGAGCAGGCTGAACAAGGCGAGGATGAAGCTTAAAAGGGTTTTCTTCAAAGCCTCTGAGAAAGGGTTTGACGACAGCCTTATTGACGAGTACAGTAAGCTGGATGAGGAGATAACCAAGCTGATTAGGAGCTACGTGAAGCTTAACGTTAAGGCTGAAGTGTTGAAGTACAGGATAAGGGAGCTTGACAGGGAGCGCCGCAGGATTCAGGAGAGGATTAAGAATGTTGAAGACAGGGTTAGGGAAGCCAAGGCTCAGCTTGAGGGCGAGGCTCCCAAGGAGGTTGAGCCCCCCGATGTTTTGGAGAAGAGGATTAACGACTGCATTATTCAAGTAGCCTCGCTCGGCACAGTCAGCGAGAACGCTGAAGAGCTCTACAAGAATTATCTCAATGTTTACAGCGACCTTGAGCAGAAGGTTAAGGTGATTGTTGAAAACAGGAGGGCTGCTGAAAACGAGCTTAAAGACAGGATAGAAATATGGAGGAAGAAAGTCGTTGAAACAATAAACAGGGTTAACGAGAGCTTCAGGGGAAACATGGAGGTGATGGGTGGAACAGGCGAATTAAGGCTGGTTAACCTTGAGGATATTGAGAACGCTGGCCTAATAATCGTCGTAAGCTTCGGCGGCAGCAACCTTACTGAGTTCAACGCCTACACCCAGAGCGGCGGGGAGAGAAGCGCGACAGTCGTATCTTTCCTAATGGCTCTCCAATCACTAGTCAAGTCAAGCATCAGAGGGATCGATGAGCTTGATGTGCATATGGATCCCATTAATAGAAATAAATTTTTCAAAATATTGTCGGATGTTGTTGAGAAGAACCCCGGGGTTGCGTACCTGTGTATCACTCCCGGGACTCCGCCGCCGGTTAAGGATGCTCATGTAATAATTGTTCAGAAGGTTCAGGACGAGTCTAGAATACTGGAGGTTGAGCCAAGCGTTGAGCAGTAGGCACGTTGAAATGACTTGACTCTCTGCTCCCCCTGAAAAAGAAAGAGTCTACAACGGTAAAAACGCGCTCTATCCTAAATATAATTGAAGAATACGGCCAGTAAATCCTAAATTACGCGCGATTCTCGCTCTTTTGAAAAGCTTGAAAAACAAAGGTAAGGTAAGTCCTGCTAACAAAAGCCCTAAAAAGATCTGCCCACCCTGAAACTCGAAACCATGCTCCTCCAACTGGGGGAACTCCAATGTGGTTTCTCTAATGTTCATCTCTTCGAAACATAATATGCCATTGTCGAATAATATGTCATCCATGTATACTCTGCCGCAGACTAAGAGTAGAGTATCACGGTCATATATACTGTTTGGTGACAGGATGAAGATACCGGAAGGCGTGGCAACATATGGAAGATCCAGCATTTCAATGAAGGTGTGGACTGCAAATACGTATTTAAAGGTTCCAAGAGGCGTCTCGTAAGGAATAAAGTTCTCTATCAAAGTATAGTTCGCCTCAAACTTTCTCCCGAAGAAATTTAGAAGAAGAGGAACCTCGCCGGAAGACGCCTTGAAACCTCTCCAGAGGGGGAAGATGCCGAGGATTTTTCCCTCCCTGTAGGTGATGAGAGTTTCTAGATCCACGTCGCACATAAAAGATTTTTGAAGCAGCTTAAAAGCCATCCAGTCTATTTTCTCTCCAGGCATTATCATTGATTTACTTGGCACCCACGCATTAAGATCAAGGCTAATGTTAAAACGTGCAAAAGTAGTGTTCATCGTTATGAGTTCAAATCTATAAGTGCCATTGCAGAGAAGACGAGAATGCTGTCCGTTGATTAACGATGAGTTATAAAGATTTGAATTCGGAACCAGCCAGATACCGGGCCGCACAGACTCAACGAAATACTCTACGTAGAACCCTGGCTTAAGCCACCCAGGCTCAGACCTAAGCTGTATGCTAACGGGTTGGATAAAGATCAGAAAAAGTAGTATAGCGAAGAGCCACTTACTTCTACTCCTTGTTTGTTTCTCCAAAGTCTTAGGGCCCGGTATATATGCCGATTCCCGCATACGCATTCCCAACATAAAGTCCACGCACAAAAACACGGTTGACCGTATATCCTCCTTGTTGATCAAAATTACCATTACCCGGCCACCCGTAGACGTCGAAAGAATACTCTAAAGTAGCTCTACCCCAACCACTATGTACAAAGTAGAAATAGCCAACAAGATGTACGTACCAAGCTTCGACGTAGGCGTATGCTTCCCAAGAAAATAAGGGGGTTGTACCTCTCTGATAGTCAGAGTCCCAGGTCTTTTGAGCAGACACGGTGAGAATCGACGAGAGGATGACTAGGAGTATCGAGATACATACTAATTTCTCTTCATATGTCATTATGCAGTATTGGTTTATTTAAACCTTAATTTTAAAGAGATATAACAACTATAGTATTAATATAATAAACCATAATTTTTAAGTATGAGAATTACATCTCGTTCTCAAAGTTATGAAAGCTGTGGAAGCGATGAATGTTTCCAAAAAGTTCGGAAGTATAATTGCCCTTGATGGCGTGACTGTTTCTTTTAATAATGGCGTTTATGGTTTAATAGGACCAAACGGTTCTGGTAAAACAACCTTCATAAGAATAATGCTTGGTCTTCAAAAGCCATCATCCGGAAAAATCCTCGTGTTTGATAAGGATCCATTCTACAGCCACGGCCAGGTTTGCTCTCTGATTGGCTATCTAAGGGAGAAATGCGCCTTCCCCAAATGGGTTACCGGAATAGAATATCTAAAACACGTGTCTAGATTAAAACGTGTAGAATTCGACAAAAATGTTCTTACTTATCCAATAGTTAAGGGCGGTTTCCTCACGAGGAAGATAAGTACTTATTCTGCTGGCATGATTCAGAGGTTGGGTTTAATCCAAGCTTTAATTGGAAACCCAAGCCTCATCGTTCTTGACGAGCCCTCAACAAACCTCGATCCACTCGGCAGGATTGAACTGATCGAGCTAATTAAGAAAATTAAAAATGGCAACAAAACTATAGTGGTGTCGACTCATATTCTCGAGGATCTTGAACAAATATGTGATTTCATAATAGTTATGAAAAGGGGTAGAATAATAGCTAAAGATAACTTAGAAAAGTTCGTAGCAAGCTTTTCGTCAGACGGTACTTTAGCAAATGCGTACGCAAGAGTAATGGAGAATGCTTGACTTGAATCTCGAAAACATCCGCTGGGAATTTAAGAAGCTCTTAATATTTCCAATACCTGAGATCGTGATTGTCAGCATGATCTTTAATGGGACGTTGGTCTTGCCAAGTATTATAGTTCTTTCAGAAGGTGTTTATGTCTACAGTTTTGTTAAAAATATTTTGCACTCAATAATTCTTTATACCTTCATGGTGCAGGGAGTAACTATAGGGGTTATGGCTGCAACCATATTCGCATACGAGCGTGAAGCCGGTATTCTGGACACGGAGCTCGTATACTCTCGGAGTAGGACAGAACTATTCGTAGGTAAGTTTACAGCATTATTTCTTGTCGGCATTATATACTTCTTTACCGTAGTTCTAATGCTGATTGTTTATAACTTGAGAGGAAGCTGGCTAATAGAGTCTGTTTCGTCCCTGATCTCACTTTGCCTCCCGATGCTGGTTCAAATAATATTCATCATATCTCTGAATATCTTCATTTCCACGATTTCAGATAAGATTGTTATATCAATTTTGTCAAGTGCCCTAACCTTTTACTCGCTGGATAATTTACTTAAATACTCTAATCCTCAGCCGGGTTCCTTCTTGTACAATATTCCGCCAATATCTACATCCGCGTTTCTCCATGTTCCGACTGAAGCAGCTGGAAATTTAATAGTTGCTTTTATTATTTCTCTCTGTTTCTTATTGGTCGCTTACCTTTATTTCACTCGTTTCTATGAGGTGAAATAAAGTTGAATTTTGTATCGAGGCTTGGGTTGTTTCTAATCCTGACGTCCCTTACGCTAATGCTTGCACGCCAACCTTTTCTCGATATCTCCGTAGGATGTATGTTTTCAGAAGCAAGCACAGAAAGCGTTACTAAGTCAAGAAGCTTTTTCTTCTTCACTCGTGCAGCAAGTATTCCTCTTTCCGTCGATATCCCAAGAAATATCAATTCAACTATCATGTTCCTGACTACTTCAGAAGAAATAAATGCTTACTTGCAGAACCAGCCTCTAACTGGAGTTAAAACGGGCACGTATGAAGGTTCGTTCTCAACAGTTCTTCGGATAGCTTGCAGGGGAATCTATGCTATTATTTTAAACTTCAGCAGCCCCGTTCAGTCTTTAGGAGTTAGAATGTTTTCTCAGGGAATTTCAGAATCGGAATACACGGATCTACTTACCATTCTTGCTTTTGGGATCTTACTGTTTGTCTCGTCGTTTTCAAGAAGGATTATCAGACCAACGAGATCCCTCAGAAGAAGATAAAAGAGGGATACCACGGTCAGTAATACTGAACACGAGTATCGAGAAGACAACCAAAATATTTGAATAAAGAATTGGGCCAGATGTTATTTGCTGTGGCGACATGTTTTTCAGGCATACACTAATATGGAATTTTTAAATGTCTGAGGGGAAGCAGAATTGCTTGCAACATGGCGAAATACGTTCTCTACAGAGAAGGTAGTGGGCTATTGATTAATCAGGAGGGATTTCGTGGAGATGCTGCTGGATAGAATGCATAGAGTAAGGCGCGGGAGAAGTACTTGAAAAATCAGTGAGGGAAACTACCTTTTAAAAGCCTTGCGAGCAGGTAGAAAATACCCGAATATTAGGTTCTGGCTCGGGTGACCGGGTTAGCTATGTAGAGAGTTCAGGGCGAATTGAAAAACAGTTAAAAACCGGGCGTTTAGCTTTATGGAGGAGTATGGTTACTGCGGGAAAGATATTCAGGCTGGACGAGTATTTGCCTCAGAGCGATATTGCTCAGAGGCTTAAGGGCTACAGGGTTGAAACCCCGCTGGAGGGGGTTGACCTAAGCCTGGTGACTGAGATAGCTGAGTTGAAGGCTTCTCAAAACATGCTGGAGGGGGTTATTAGCAGGGATGTGCCTCTGACGATCAGGAGGAGGGATAAGACGGAGATAATTGCTAAAACAGTCGACTCGGTTTTCAGCTTTGTTTTCAGGAGGAGGAGAGTCTTCCTCATAGTTTTGGAGAAGAAGCCTGTTGCAAACATGGTTGCAAACATGTTCAGCCAAGTGATCTTTCTTAAAAGCGGCAGGATTGTTGAGGCAAGGATTTCCCCTGAGGTAATGTTGGACTATCATAATTCGAACAGCGACGCCGCTAAAGTTGTTTTCTTCGACGACGTTGACATCCCTAATATTAAGAAGCTCTCGCTATACGGGCCCTCGCTAGCCAATACAAGCCTCTTCTCAGAATACCTGCGCCACGGGAGAATATGGTACATGGTTATAGCACACAGGAAAAGCGGCCTGGTGGCTGGGATCACTAGGGATGCTGTCGTAACGATTTTCAGCAGGATTGATCCTGCTTCATTCATAAAGTTCTCCGTTGAAGAGATAATCCCGCTGATAGAGGAATCTGAAGCTTCTAAACCCGAGAGGAAAGCCTAGGCGCGCGTTCTAAACATTTGAAAGCAGAGCCTCGTATTCCTCATCAGTTAAAGCATCCAGCTTCTTCAGGCTTCTCACTAGGCTTTTAAAATCGATCAACTCGTGCAACGTTATCCCCTTGTCCCTCAGCCTTTCCACACCACCCTGGCTCTGGCAAATTATTACGACGGCTTGCTCCACAACCCCGCCTTCTGAAACAATTTTACTAGCTGTCCCAAGTATCTGTCTACCTGTTGCAACCGAGTCGTCGACGATAAGCACTCTATCCCCCATTTTCAAAGGCCCCTCTACAAGCTTCCCCCTTCCCCTTTCCCTTACGAGCAGCATGGGTTTACATGTTTTGAGACAGATGTAGGATGCGTAGGGTATTCCTGCCAGGGGCACTCCTGTGACGAACTCGAAGCTGCCCAACCCGGCTTTTTCTCTCACGGCTTTAAGAAGGCCTGATGCTACTCTGTGGAAAACACGCGGATGGCTCAGGATCGTGGTCAGGTCGAGTACAAACGGCTGGAGGATGCCTTCATCAGTTTTATCAGGCCACGTGAGGAAGCCGCCTGTTTTAACGAGGGTCTTCGCCACGAGGTCGACTAGTCTGTACAAACGTTTTCCCGCTGTTAAGCGCGGCGCTTATCTTTAAGCCTTTCCCGCCCGGGAAACCGGGAGCCACCCTTAAGGACTTGTGCTAAAAAGCCTTTCCCAATGTCTGCTGAGCATAGTCGGAGTAATATACGCCACACTGGGGGATAATGCTACAGGAGCTTTCGAGGAGTGGGAAATAGAGGTTTTCGAGCAAGCGTCTCAGCCAGCCGTCTTAGAGAATAATGCGTGCTGTGAGCTAAAGGACGCTTCAACACTATGGCAAAGGTTTGGAGGAAAAGGAGTTGGAGTAGCGGCTTAGCGCGCGCTATTCCTGCGACGCGGACTATAATGGTGCGGTGAACATTATTAGACGGGTGGTCCGCGCATGGCGGGGGCTGGCTTGGCGCAGCCCTGAACCCGGCGGAATGAGTCTGCAAGGGCGATAAACCAGGGGGCTCTTCACTGACCGACCTTATATGTAAAGGGTTCGCCTACCTTAAGTATGACGATCCCCGTCTTCAAGCCTTTCCTCTTTAAGGCGCGTTGGAAAACGTTAAAGTCCTCGCCGTGGTAAGGTATAACTATTTTAGAGTTTGAGTTTTCCGCTGATTCAACCCATGAGGCGGCGTTAAGAGTAGGGTTGAAACCTATTGGGATGAACGTTATATCGGGCTTCTCTTCAACCGTCACCTTCTTCAAGGCCTTGGACACGGGGGAGGCGCCCGTCTGGAAAATCTTACATCCGTTTTCAAGCGTAACCATGTACGTTACTGGCGTGGATGCCTCAGAGTACTCGCTAGGATAGGATTTGATGATTAACCCGTTGCTTACCAGCAGCCTGTTAGGCTTAGCCGCGATAAGCATGTCCTTCGGAATCTGCGACCTGAGAATCCTGTAGCTTGTTTCATCAGCGATTATTTTCCCAGACTTCTTTAGGAGGCAGAGCTCTGTAATCAGGTTCTCGTCGAAATGCTCAGGCTGCTCATCGGTTATTAGAGTGTAGTCTACTTGCTCGACTTCGCCGGCACTTATCTCTGAAGGGTTGAAGAGTAGTCTTTGCGTCTGAGTGGCAACGTATATGCATGAGTATTTGTTCAACAATGTTAACACTACTTCTGATTTACTGGGCCTAACAGTAGGCAGGACCGTGTTTCCCAATTGGAGAGACTTTTAGAAAAAAAGGGGTAATAAGCATTTCCCTCGCCGCCGGATGGTTGATAAACATAAGTGTTTATCGCTATAGAAACAGCTTTTCAAGACGTTCTTCCAACTTCCTCGTGAACCCTGTTGTGGAAAGCCTTCACCTCGACCCTCCACTCGTCAAACCCTCCTCGAGGCGGGTAATCCGCGTAAAACTGCCTGAAATCCTCCATTAGATTAACCGTCCTGTTCAGCTTCAAGAGGAAGCCTGGTTTACCGATGCCTGCGAAAAACCTTGAGGCCTTCTCAGTAATGTTAAGCCTAAGCTTACCGCCCATGCTTGCCTCTAAAAGGTCTCCGCTCTTAATGAGCCCCTGAGCCAAGCCATAGTTTATCAACTCGTTGTTCAAGCCCTGGAGGAAAACCCTGAAAACATCTAGAGCAGCCTGTTTAACACCATAGTTTCTCATGTACTCCAGGTTGAGCCTCCAGAGGGCCTCCTCGTCTACACGGCCATGCTCTAAAGCTTCCGCGGCAACTTTGGCAGCTAGGAAGCCGCCGGTCATGGAGGATCCTATTCCACCCCCATGCAGAGGGTTAACCATGAAAGCAGCGTCTCCCACTGCTATGAAGCCGTTCCAAACAGCTGAGTCTATGGGCCTCCTGGCGGGAACTATTCCCCCACCCCTGTGTACAACTCTCACGATATTATTCTTAAGGCATGGAAGCCTGTCAACCCATTTTCTGAAGAGAAGCATTGGGTTTGCTGAGCTCTTGGTGACTCCGAGGCCCGCGTTAACCCTTCCCTCACCCTCCGGGAAAACCCAGAAGTAGCCTCCGGGAGCATCATTCATATCTAGGTATATGGCGGGTATTGGAGGCGTCATGCTTGTCTCCACAATCTCCCTATAGCACACTAGTGTTTCATCGTCGTCAAGCTCCTGGTCGAAACCAACTTGTTGAAGCACCCGGGAGAGGATTCTTGAAGCACCGGTAGCATCCACAGTCACCCTAGCGTAAACATCCTCCTTAACACCATCCCTACTCACTAGCCTAACTCCCCTAACACAACCCTGCTCAACGATCAGCTCCCTAGCCTGTGTCTCAGGCTTAAACTCGCACCCAGCGTCCAAAGCCAGTTTCAGGAGGAACTGGCCGAATTCAAGCCTGTTCAAAGCGTACGCGCTTAAGCCTTCGGCGATTACGCTGAGACGGCTATGCATGTCGGGAGAGTATATTTCTATCCCAGGGTATATGGAGAAATAGGTTTCACGAGGCAGGGTTAACCCCAGCCTCTCCAAATGGTGTGAGCCAAGCGCGTCTCCGCAAACCTTGTCCCCAACCTTCTCCCTAGGAGACTTGTCAACTAGGAGAACCTTCAACCCTTTTCTGGCTGCCTCCCTGGCAAGGGTTGCGCCGGCAGCGCCCGCGCCTGCTACGCACACATCGTACATTTTAGGCGTTTTGAGGCTTCAGGATGGATAAAAGGGTTTCTCAACAGTTTTTAAACGGTTTGACGGAGTACTGGAAGCGTGGAGAAACAGGGGAACAAGCTGGGTTTCGAAACGACCAGGATTAGGGAGGGGAAGGCTGAAATAATTGTTCCCAAGCTGGATTACTACAGGGTTTCGCCGGAGGAATATGTTCCTTCTAAAGCACCCGTATTCTACAATCCGTTGATGAAGGAGAACAGGGATTTCACAGTCATGGTTGCCAACTTGATTAAAAGCGAGGCTGGGCGCAGCCTCTGTTTCGGAGACTCTATGGCTGGCGTCGGAGTAAGATCGATAAGGGTTCTCGCTGAGGCGGGGTGGGATGAGGCTTATGCAAATGATAGGAACCAAAGGGCCTTTTCAATCATAACGATGAACATCAAGCTGAACGGGCTGGAGGGGAGGATGCACCCCTCCAAGATGGATGCGAACGCCTTCCACGGAATACACTCCCTTGCAGGCGCTAGGTTTGATATGCTCGACCTAGACCCCTTCGGAACTCCCGTAGGGTTCATGGATACGTGCTTTCGAGCCGTCAAGCACGGCGGCGTGTTAAGCATAACTGCCACCGATACTGCTAATCTTTTCGGTGTTCATAAGCGGGCTGCGAGGATGCTTTATGGCGTGAACATCTTTAAAACCGGTTTCATGAGGGAGCTTGGAGTCAGGGTTCTGCTTAAGGCTGTGGCTGAGGCTGCCTCTAGGAACGAGAGGGGCATAGAGCCGATTGCCTCGATTACGAGTAGACATTACGTTAAGGTTTTCGTCAGAGTCTTTAAGGGTAGGAAGCATGCTTTCAGAAGCGTTTCGCGAATAGGGTTTCTTAAAGTCAGAAAGGTTGGGAAAATATATGAGCCGCTAGGCATGGTTAGCGTTGGCGAGGGCTGTGAGAAGGATTCCCTATTGCTAGGCCCACTGTACACTGGTGAAACATACTCTAGGGAATGGCTTGAGAAAACACTGGTTCAAAAAACCGGGGAAATACTGATAGATGTAAATGTTTTCAAGACTGTTGAAAGCCTTCTCTCAGATGACCAGAAGATTGTTGGAAGCATTGATTTAATCGGGTTGGCTTCAACCCTCCACGTCAACCCTCCGAAGATAAGCCTCGTCGTAGAGAAGCTCCTGAAAAAAGGATTTGCAGCATGCAGAAGCAGCTTTGACAATAACTGTGTCAGGACCAATGCTGGGCTTGAGGAGCTTGTTGAAATTATTAAAAACCCTTGAAAAACTTGGCGACCAAGTAGAACTCCGAACTCCCCTTACGGGAAGCCTTGGGCTTAAACCTTTTAACGAATTTGAATAATCTTGAAACCTTCCTGTAAACCTTTTCGGAACCCTCGCCCTCAAAGACTTTAATCACCATCGATCCGCCTGTTTTCAAAAGGTTTCTTGACAGTTCGAGAACTCTTTCAACCATCTCGATCTGCCTAGCGTGGTCGAGCTCATAGATCCCGGACATGTTGGGTGAAAGGTCTGAAAGAATCGTGTCGAACCTGCTTTTAGATTCTTTTAAAACCCTTTCAACAAAATCTTCGTCGAAAACGTTGAGCACGATTGTCTTAGCATTATCTAACTCCAGGTGTTCAACTTCCTTAATGTCCACCCCAATAACCAGCCCGGTTTCACCGGCTGCTTCAGAAGCGACTTGAAGCCATCCCCCAGGGGCGCATCCAATATCTAGAACAACGTCCCCAGTTCTGATAACCCTGTACTCGTCAAGTATCTGCTTAAGCTTGTACGATGCCCTGCTACGGTAACCCTCTTTCTTCGAAAGAATGAAATAAGGGTCACGTTTCCTCTCTTGAAGCCACCGCCTCTTTGACTTCAACATCCGCTCCCCCGACGCCCATCGTAAGTATCCACTTATCTAATAGCTCACACCGTTCAGGGCTTATTGCAGAGCCTGACGCGCAACTCCTGTTAAAATGTGGGCATGCGAAGCATGGTGAACCCTTCAAAGAATCTATCTTAGGAACTCTGCGTGTCGAATACAGCTTATAGGTCCACCTCTCCTTGTGGAGAACCTTCTCCCTCTTTATCAGCCCCCAGGACTCTAGTTTCAAGCATATTCTTGAGCCTTCCCTGCTTGAGATGTTAAGCATCTTGTAGAGGTCTGTCTGCACCACCCCGTCCTTGGAACGCATTATGATGTTAAGGACCTTTCCCTCAAGCCTGTATCTTCTCGAAACCTTTCTGACCACTGAGGCTTTATCACCATTATTATAATACTGTTTCTAAGCTATAAAGGTTTTCCGATCCCTATGTTTTTCTAGGTTTAAAAAACACGACGTCGCCTTTCCCAACTTTCTTAACGTTTCTTTTCAAAACCACTACAGCATATGGCTCCTTAACAGGGCCTATTATGTCTGCAACACTGCCCACCGGCCTCATTTCCCTGCTTAGGGCGAGCGAGCCTAAGCCAACCAGGCCTTCAAGCCTAACCAGGGCAATCCTCTCGTTAAGAATGTTTTCAACAACCCCTTTACGTTTCAACCAGAACCACTCTTCATAGCCCTTCCGATTTTTTCAACAACATGCTTCTTCCGAGAATCCTTGCAGAAAACCACTATCCTTCCACACTTAACATTGTTCATCCTCGGGTATGCTTTATCGGGTTCCACGATAATCTTTAAGCCGAGCTTTCTACAGGCTTCTCCAACCCTAGCTAAGCTTGGGGAATCAACCGCTAGGCTCTTTGGCACACGCCTACCCATTTTTCGCGAGGCCTTGGAGTCGAAATACTGAGGGTAAACTATCACGTAGCGTTCCTTAGAAATGCTTTTCATCTTGCGGAAACCAGCTTAGCGTTCACAACCCCGTTGGAGCCGGGTTTAGAGGTTACTACAGCATTACCCACTTCAGTCTTTACTAAAGCACCCCTGGTTATTATCTTCATCCTTCCGAACTCCCTGCTAGCAGGGTTCTCAACCACGTCTAAAATCCTAGCCTTTACAACCCTATCCTTTTCAACGGCAACGTTAGCGTAGGCAGCCTGAACAACTCTAAGCTTTAAGCCCCCTCCCCTGACCCTAATCTTCTCGACAACATTATTCCCCCCGAGCCTCGTGAGGGTCGGCGGCCGGCCCATTTCATATTTGCGTTTACCCCTGTTGGGGTGACTCTTACCCCCGGTTCTCTTCTTCTTGAATATGTCTCCGTGGTATACTGACAACCTGTTCAGACTCCTTAAAATAATGCTTAAAAACTTATTCCTGGTTGCTTATGCCAAGCTTTATGACGCCGGGGAGCGGCTTTAGAAAGTCTAGTTTTCGGAGTGAGGGTGGCTCTGCAAGTTACATTAAAAAGACCTTGGATAATGTTCTAAGGCTTATAGCGTCGGCTGGTGCGGAGAGGGTTTAGAGGTTGCATCTGACCAGGATTGAAATCAGGAACTTCAAGTCGGTAGGCGGCAGACAGGTTGTAAACCTGAGCAGGGGGCTAACTGTCGTAACCGGTAGAAACGGCTCTGGAAAATGCGTAGCTCCCTGGACGATCATAGAGCAGCCATGGGGAGGGCTGCCCGTAGAATCCCTTTTCGAAGAATTGTCTCAGGAGAGTGTTAGAATCAAACTGGTGGATGGCGAATACCTGGTTCCCCCTGGAAAAGAGACGCTGACAAGCTATAGCCCGCTTCTCAGGAGGTTTGTTGAAGCCAGTGTCAGCGCCATGTTCAGGAAGCCATACGAGGGTAGTTTGTTAAAAATGGAGACGGCAAACGGTAGACTGGTTGAATTAACGCCGGAGCACAGGCTGATGGTGGACTATGGTAACGGGGTGCGCAGGTGGGTTGAGGCTTCACGTATCTCAGAAGGCATGAGAATAATGGTGATGGATTGTGGGAAAACCAGCTTCGACGTTTTAAACAGAATCGTTTGGAGAAATTGGAAGGGAGAAGTGTACGACATATATGTTGAGAACGTTGGCTCGTATGTTACTGGTGACGGGGTGATTGTTCACAACAGTAATTTAATCGATGCGATACGTTTCGCGCTTGGAGAGAACAACCCTAGGCTTCTTAGGATAGACAGGCTTTCCTCCTTGGTTAACGATAACGCTGGCAGGGAGTCGGAGACATACGTGAAAATAACTATAGACAACAGTGACTCAACGATGCCTGGTCAAGAGAAGATTATAACGGTTGCTAGGAGAATGGGGCGGGATGGGGAAAGCACATATTATTTAAACGGTAGAAGAACTTCTAAAAACGTTGTCGAAGACACTATTTCCTCAACGGGCCTTTCTGCAAGAGGCTACAACATGATTCCGCAAGGAGAGATTTCACGGCTGGCTGATAAAAATCCTGTTGAGAGGAGAAAAGAGATAGAACAGGCTCTAGGCTTAGCGCAGTATGATGAGAAGAAGGCGGAGGCCCTCAGCAACCTGCAGCAGGCAGACAATAATCTCAGGGTGGCGCAGGCTAGGCTTCAAGAGATTGATAGAAGAATGCTTCAATTAGAAAGGGAGAGGAATATTCTGCTTAGGAGAAGAATGCTGGAGAAAGAAGTGGAGAGGATGCAGATGATCATTAACTCGTTGGAGTATTGGAGGCTTGTCAGAAAACTTGAGGAAATATCTCTAAAGCTGGAGGAGAACATTGCAATGCGAAGCAAGCTTGAATCAGAGCTTGAATCCAAACAGTCTGAAAAAAGAAGTATTATAGAGAGGATGGAGGAGCTTTTAAAAACCGCTACCTCTGTAACTCCCGACGCGGAGAGGATTCGCCTCCAGTACGAGTTGAAAGACTTGGAGAAAAGGCTTAGAGAAGCTTTTGAAAGGCTTGAGAGAAACCGGGTTGAGCTAAAAACGATTAAAAGAGAATTGTCTAAAACTAGGCGGAAGAGAAGTAGAAGCCTGAGGAGAACGGTGAGCCTGGCAGAGGATTACCGAAGCATTCTTGAAAAACGCGCTTCGATCAACACTCTTATTCTTCGCCTTCTAAACGAGAGGAAAAAGCTTCAAGAGGCTGAGAGGAAGCAGGCTGACGAGGTTTCCGGTTTTGCGAACAGGCTGATGCTTGTAAACAGGGAGTTAGACCGGCTGGTGCTTGAGGAGGAGAATTCGGAGAGAATGTTGAGGGAGATTGTTGCCTACTATGGAAGCCTCAAGAGGAGAATAGGGTCTTTAAGCAGGAGGAGAAAAATAGAGATGGCTAGAAAAAGCAGGGTAGTTGAGAAACTGGCTGATCTCGACAGAGTTTTAGAAGAGAGAAAGAGGATGCTTGATGAAATAATGAACACTGTTAAAATCCTGATGAGCAGTTTAGATTCGTTTAGAATCCTTTTTGCAAAGGCCTCTGGAATAGCAGACTACGCTATTCAGGATGAGAGAAGGAGGAGGGCTCTGGAGCTTGTGAAAAAGGTTTCGGAGAAAAAAGGCGTAAGCATTTACGGAGTTCTGAGAGAAAACCTCTGGTTTCCTAAAGAGTTGAATAAGGCTGTTGAGAGCCTGGCTGAAGACTGGATGGACGCTGTTCTTGTTAAAAGCTCTCTAGACATGCTTTTCCTAATGAACTTTCTTGGGGGGAAGGGTGTCGGGATTAAAGTGTTGACCTCCGAGGGAGAGGCGAACAGAAAAGAAATACCGTTTGAGCTAAGTAAGCGTGGCAAACACGCAATGGATCTAGTTAAATATCCTAGGATTATTGAGAATCATGTCTTGAAACTTTTCTGGAACAGCGTGATAGTTAACACTGCTGAGGACGCTCTCGTCTTTGCTAGAAGAGGGTTTAGGGCAGCAACCGTAAACGGCGAGGTTTTCACGTTTGAAGGAGGACTGGTCGGGGAGAATGTTGAGGAGAGGCTTGAAAGCATCAGAAGCGTTGTGAAAAGCTTCTCCCAGAAAGCCAGCGAATTATCCGGGATACTTGAGACTATGAATAACCATGTTAGGCCAGTCTTAAGCAGCAAAATAATTGAAGCGTCAAGTATTCGAAGCAGGCTTGCCGAGGACTTGAACACTATTGACTCCCGCATGGAGGAGCTGGGAGAGCAGTTGGGCGCTCTGACCAGCGAGTATTTAGAAGCGTCTCGGAGACTAAGCCAAGCGTTCAGAAGAAGCGACGCAGGTAAAAAGCGTCAGCTTGAAAGGGAAAGGATGAGGCTGAAATCCTTAATCTCAGCCAAGGAGAAAAGCATCAGCAGGATCCGCAGAAGGATAAGGCTAGTCGAAGAGGAATTGAATAGGCTTGAGAGACGTAGAGAAGTCTGCAAGAAAAGGCTCACCCTGATTGAAAACATTGCTAGCAATCTGCGTAGAAAGGCTGAAGAATACAGGAGTGCTGAGAAGGCTCTGAACGATAGGATCGCCGGGGTCAAGGATGAAAACAGAGAGGTTTTAAGCCTGACTCGTGATTTAAACGCGAAGATTGAGGATTTGAAGGGAAGGATGGGGGGAAACATAGAGGTTGTGCGCGAGGGGGTTGAAGATACGAGGAGGGACCTGGTTGCAACAATCCGGAGACTGGATAGGGAGATTGAAGAGTTAAACGCGGAGGTCAACAGGGTTAAAGACGTTGAGAGGCGGTTGCTGGTCGACAAGGAGATGAGTGAGAACAGGATTCAGGAGTTGAAAAGCAGGATCCCGGGTCAGCCGCTTAAAGTTTCAGAGGACAGGGAGAGCGTAACGGAAAACTACTTGAACATTCTTAGAAGCGAGCTTGAGAAGGTTCAGGAAGTAAACATGCTCGCCATCAACCAGTATGAGCAGGAGGTTGATTTCTACAGGAATGCTCTTGAAAGGATTAACGAGCTTGAGGACGAGAGAAGAAGCATTCAAGAATTCATGGAGGATATTGAAAAGAGAAAGAGGGAGGCTTTCCTAGACGGGTTGAATAGAATAAACAAGTATTTCTCAACCTTTTTCAACAAGATGACTGGTGGCGACGGATGGCTTCAACTCGAGGATCCTGAAAGGCCTTTTGAAGCAGGGTTAACAGTGTATGTTCGATTCCCAGGGAAGGAAGCAAGGGTGATAAGCGGGGTGAGCGGGGGAGAGAAGTCTGTGGCAGCGTTATGCCTGGTTTTCGCCATGCAAAAACTCTTTCCAGCAGCGTTTTACATTTTCGACGAGCCTGATGCACACTTGGATTACGTTAACATTGAGAGGATGACGGAGCTGTTGAAAGAAGTCTCAAGGGAAAGCCAGATAATAATTGTTTCCCTCAGGGATGTCGTCGTGAGCAAGGCGGACAAGGTTATAGGAGTCTACGTTAAAAACGGTTTCTCCAGGTTCATAGAAATGCCTGCTGGGAAAGCTTTGGAGGAGACGACGGTTGTCGGATGAGGCACGGGAAGCAACCGACATCGTGTTCGACCTGATTAAACTCAAGAGAGTAAACCCTTGGGATATTAAGATCTCGGGGATTCTGAAACAACTATCCGGGGAGCTGCGTGAAAAAGGATACTTGCAGTTCACGCTCTCCGGACTAGTGCTACTAGCATCCTCAATAATCTATCTTCGGAAAACCGAGGCTCTTCTCTCAATAGACACCGAGCTTAAGCATAAGGAGGCTCTTCACGGGGATGAGACGCTGGATATTCCCCTAGGGCTTCTCGAGAAAATAAGCCCTATCGAGGTTCCGATCAGGCCGTCTCAACCGGTCATAGATCTCGAACGCCTCGTAAAAGCGCTCTCTGAAATACTTGAAAAGGCTTATTCTAGGAAGGCTCCCGAAGAGGAGGTGCTTCCGCCCATTGTACCCCAGCCGGATGATTTCATAAGAGAGATTGAGAGGAAAGTCGAGGAGTTCAGAAACACTCTTTACACGATACTCAGCCGAGAGGGAAGAGTTTCACTGGGCTCTCTGTTAGAAGGCAAACAGCCCTTGGATATGGCTAGAACCTTTATCCTGATTCTCTTTCTTCTGTCTGAACCGGGTTTCGATATTCTCGTCGAGGGGGGCGAGTACTACATAGTGATGGAGAATGGCCTCCAGGGACTTGGAGTATAGGAAGAGGATTGAGGCAGCCCTCTTCGCATCTGGAAGACCCTTGACCGTTAGACAGTTAAAGTCGGCTGCAGGCGCCAGGAAGGTTGAGAAAGTGGAGAAAGCGTTGAGAGAGCTCGTCGAGGAATACAGGGCTAGGGACACGAGTCTGGAAATAGTTGAGATAGGGCAGGGGAATTACATGCTGAGGGCTAAGCCCGAGTACTCGCGCTTCGTTAAGAGAGTAGGCGTGAAACCTATGATGAGCAGAGCCATCTTGAAAACGCTTACACTCATAGGTTTGAAACAACCCGTAGCTCAATCCAAAATCGTAGGCCTCCGGGGGTCGCACGCATACAAGCAGATTAAGAGGCTGGTTGAAATGGGGCTGCTTGAAGCAAGCAGGGAAGGGAGGAGCAAGATGCTGAGGCTAACCCCAACTGGCTTAAGCGTTTTCGGCGTACGCAGCGACGATGAGCTTAAGCAAGCTTTAAGAACACGGCTCCAAATAGAGCCTGCGTATGAGCAGGATAGAGAGAATCCAAAACAGTCTGAGTAAAACCGGCATAGACCTGCTTGTTTTGAGAGAGCAGGGGAACATA
>Ga0315298_1001011_pt1 | contig 53413 bp, 33 predicted proteins | sample WHS_1_MG_FD_203077 | JGI IMG/M metagenome (GOLD analysis project Ga0315298, IMG submission 203077) | Extremophilic microbial mat communities from Washburn Hot Springs, YNP, Wyoming, USA - WHS_1_MG | ecosystem: Environmental > Aquatic > Thermal springs > Hot (42-90C) | place: USA: Wyoming... | reverse complement strand
CCTTCGAGCAGCCAGCGGCGAAAACCACCGTGCACAAAAGCTTTCACCGCGTCACGATGCACCCTCAAAGCTTTGGCGGCCACCAGGAATGCCTTGGCGAATCCGGCGCAGAGCGAATATCACGCCCCACGGCACTCAGTCTCGGCGGGAGCACGAATTGGACGGCCGGCCGCTGCATGGACGCAAAGGGATTGCCGGTCTTTCTCGCACAAGCCGCGGAGGAGGAAGGTGGCCAGGGCGAGGGGCCAGCCGAGGAGGGCGGCGAGGCGGGTGCCATGCCCGAAAACGCAGCCGAAGGCGCCCATGGTCTCGAGACGGTGGACCTGGCATATCTCACCAGGTATCTGGACCGGATGGGGCTGAAATATGAAGCGAATCACGAGAAGGGCTTCGCACGCCTGATAATGGTCGGCGACCACGGTAAGTACGATACCTACGTCATCGCCAACGTGGACACCGCCCTCGCCTTCATCGTAATCAGCAATTACATGACCGTGCGCTCGGACCATCGGAACTGTGACAAGGTGCTCCGAAGGCTCATGGAACTGAACTGGAAGCTCAACGTGGGTAAGTTCGAGTGGGATCCCACCGATGGTGAGGTGCGATTGACCTTCACTTTCAGTACCGAAAACGGCGTCGGCTACGAGGCCTTCAAGGCCGTCTTCGAGACCCTAACCGCGACGGCGGACGAGTACAAGGAAGACCTGGAAAGACTACTGGTGGGCGACTAGGGACCGGGCAAATCCTCCGGCGTGAGGGGGAGCCAAGGGGGCAGGATGCCAACAGGGTCGAAACGGGATTTCAGGCGTGCCATGACGGAGGCTTCAGGGGCGGGGCGGTTCAAAAACAGGTCCTGAGCAGAGCCGGCAAGGCGCTGGGGGCCGTCCGAGGCAACATTAGCCGGCATGAGTAGGATTCCGGCCAGCGGCCAGTACTCAATCACCGCCGAACCGAGGCGAAGAGCTTTCTCCACGGCAGCCGCAGGAGGATAGCAGAAAAAGGAGCCGACCCGCTCGCCACAAGGCGACAGTCCAAAGGCGTCACTGTCTCGGGGGCCACGCCAGTCGGCATCGGCTGGAGCGAAGCCACAATCAGCAGCCGCTAGCCGCAGTGCGGAGAGGGCTTCCCTAACCTCCACCCCCAAACCGCCGACCACCACCTCAACACACCACAACCCGCCACCATCTGAGGGCTTGGCTACGACGCGCTCCAGCGGCAAGTGGCTTCTCAACAGCCAGCCCACCAAAGCCCTCAGAGAAGCCCCCGAGCCAACTAGCGCAACTACTTCCTCAGCTTCAGGCAAAGGATGGGTGCGCAAGGTAACCTCAACAATGATACCAAGACACGAAAAGCTACCGGTGAACAGCCTTTCGAGCGCATAGCCGGAGACGTTCTTCACGCATGAGCTGCCCAGGCGCAGCACGCGGCCGTGAGCAACAACGGTCATACCGAGGATGAAGTCCCGCGGGGCACCGTAGCGGGCAAGGGCCGGCGTCGGCCAAGCGGTGGCGGCCAAGGCCCCGACGGTAGTATTGGGGAGGACATGCCGCCAACTGCCGATGGTCTGGCCAGCTTCGGCAAGGACAGCCAGAAGCTCCTCCAGAGGCGTGCCGGCGCGGGCGGTGATGGTGAGATTGCCAGGATCGTAGGCAACGATACCCCTCAGACCCGACAAGTCGAGGTCCAAGGCGGCGTCGGAGCACATGAGAGAATGAGCGGAGACGTTTAGGGCACGACCCGCTTTCTCGCAGGCCCGCTGTATCTCGGCCACTTCATCCGAGGACTTGGGCTGCACAACGTTCTGGGGCGGAACCGAAGCCGGCATCGCCGCAGGCGCGTGGGTGAGCTCCTCGGGGCCGAGGTCGGGCAGGACCTTGCCCGGATTGAGCAAGCCCCCTGGGTCGAAGGCCTCTTTCAGCCAGGCCATAGCACGCAATTCGTCGTCAGTGTAGGCGAGGCGCATGAACTTGCGTTTCTCAGAGCCAATGCCGTGCTCGCCGGTGATGACGCCGCCGAGGCGGAGAGCCATTTCGGTCACAGCCTCGTCGGCCGCGACGGCACGGCGGGCCTGGTCTGGGTCGCGCGGGTCGAACAGGACCTGAGGGTGAAGATTGCCGTCACCAGCATGGAAGACGTTGCCGATGGGGATGGCGAAGCGCTGAGAGATTTCGGCAACCTGGGCCAAGGCCTCGGCAAGGCGGCTGCGCGGCACAGAGACGTCGGTACTGAGTTTGGCGGGGGCGAGGAAGGAAAGGGCCGCCGTGGCTCCCTTGCGACCGCGCCAGAGTCGTTCCCGCTCCGCCTCGGCATCAGCCCACTCAAATCTTAACGCCCGTCGAGCCAGACAGATCTCCTCAATCCTTTGCACCTGCCACGGCAGCGAGGCAGGCATGCCGTCCACCTCAAGAACCAACACTGCCTCGACATCACGTGGGTAGCCGATGCGATCATACAGCTCGATGGCCTGGATAACCGTACGGTCAATCATTTCGATGGTCGCCGGAAGCATGCCCGCAGCGATGATGTCAGAGACGGCGTCCGCGGCGTCCTCTATGGAACCAAAGCAAGCCAGGACTGCTACAACGGCAGGCGGAGCTGGAAGCAATCTGCAGATTATCTCGGTAACGACGGCGAGCGTTCCCTCGCTGCCGAGGACTACTCCGCGCAGGTCGAGGCCGGGCGACAGGAGAGCCTTCCCACCCAGGCGCATCACAGAAGCGTCGGCGGTCACGGCTAGGAGGCCCGTGACGTGATTGGCCGTGACGCCGTACTTGAGGCAGTGCGGGCCGCCAGCGTTCTCGGCCACGTTGCCACCGAGGCTACAGGCAATCTGGCTGGCGGGATCAGGGGCGTACATGAGGCCTCGCTTGGCAACTTCATCGGCCAGGTCTTGGTTGATTACGCCAGGCTGTACAACGGCGCGAAGGTTGGCATCGTCAATCTCGAGGATACGGTTCATGCGGGTGAGACCCAGGACAACACCACCTTTGACCGGCACCGGACCTCCGGAGAGAGAAGTCGCCGAACCGCGCGGGGTGACGGGGACGCGCAAGTCGCGGCAGGCCGCCACAACCGCGACCACCTCTTCTGTGGAGGAGGGCAACACAACCAAGTCGGGCCGGCGGATTTCCTGGGCCGCGTCGTAGCTATAAACCTCGAGGTCGCGCGGGCGCCATAGGACGGCGCCAGCAGGAAGGGCACGCAGCAGCGCCGTCTTGAGAGCCTCGATGCGGCGGTCCTGGAGCTGAGTAGGCTTCATTCGCGGCCCCTCAGGGCGGGTATTTCATACCAGCAGCGCCGACCCCATCTTATACGATAGCAGGATGGACGCCCACTCACCCCTGCGCGAGTTTCCGCAACCTGCCCACCGGCGCAACTAACCAAGCCAACGCCCGAAGCTGGCCGTTTCGCCTGCGCACTTGTCATGTACGTCCGCAAGCGGGCCGTCGGCAGCGCTGGCCAGCGCACCCAGCGCCGCGCGGCACCGCATTGTCCTCGACTGCACGGCGTGGTAGCCTTACGCCGCAATGGCCACAGCCACTCCGGCAAACGCTCAACACAACCAAACAACCAGCTCCCACCGCCGCGCCGTTACCGCCATGTTCGACCGCATCGCGGCCCGCTACGACCTTCTAAACGACGTGCTCAGTTTCGGGCTGCACCGCCTAGCGCGACGGGTTTTCATCAACGAATTGCAGCTAAGGACCGGCCAGCTAGTGTTGGACGTTTGTTCTGGCACCGGTGCGCTAAGCCGACGCGCAAAGGGGCGCGGTGCCGTGACGGTGGAGCTGGACGCCAGCGAGGCCATGCTCCGGCGCAGGCACGCCCGCGCAGGAATGGGCTGGGCCGTAGTGGCAGATGCCTTGGCGCTCCCCTTTGCCGACGGCGTCTTCGATGCGGCTATGGTGGGGTTTGCCGTGCGGGACGTGGCTTCGCCACTGCGGTTGTTCGCGGAAATGCGACGGGTTGTCAAGAGCGGTGGCACGGTGGGATGCATCGAGTTCACGCAACCGCCCCGCTATGTCTCCCACCTCCTGGGGCCATACTTGCGGCGAGTCGTTCCAGCTATCGGCGGGATAGTGGATAAGGCCGCGTATAGTTTTCTGGCAACCTCGGTGGCGCGGGTCATGCCAGCGGATGAATTGGCTTGCGTCATGCAAGGCGCTGGGCTTAAGATGAAGCGCGTCCGGTTCTGTGTGGGAGGCATCGTGGCAATACACATCGCAACGGTAGCCTGACTTCGAAAAAGGAAGAAACCCAATGGAAAAGCTACTAGACACGGTGAATCTCAGGAGCGGAGAGGAAGCGGAAATCTGGCTGGTGCGAGCGCCGGCTCCCGACTGGACAGAGCGCATACTGCCGTTGCTGGCCCATAAGGGAGAGCCGTGGCTCGGCGCCATGCGCAGGGCGCTGGAGAATGGCCTTGGCGAACTTAACATGAGCTTCTTCGAGTGCGTCATCGGGGGCCAGTTGTGCGGCAACGTAACTATCGCGGACAGCTTGCACCGCCCGATAGGAATTCTGCAGCACGTCTTCACCAAACCTCAGCACAGGCAAAAAGGGGTAGCGGCAGCCCTCATGGCGGCAGCCTGCGAAGACTTCCGGGCGCGCGGAGGACAAGCCCTCTACCTCGCCACGGGCAATCCGGTCGCCGCGGCGCTCTACCAGCGTTTCGGGTTCCGAGAACTCGGGCATGACGGCGTGATGCGTTGGACATTGGAAGATACCTTCGAACGAGAGTACTTCCGCGCGAGGCATGTTGAGGTAAGAGAGACGCGGTGGTCTGACTGGCCGCTCCTGGCCGCGCTTTACTCCGTGGCTGAAGGATGGACGCTTCGGAGCCTGTTCTTCGGCCACTACGGACCGAGCTTCTACGAAGGTCCCTTCTTGGAACTCATGGCGGCCCAAGAAAAAGGGCTGGTCAAAGACAACAAGGTGCTGACAACGGAGGATGGAGCAGTGATGGGCCATGCCTTCCTCTGGCCTCAGAAGGCCTACGCTGACGACCCGCTCATGGTGGACTTTTTTGTCCACCCGACCTTCTGCGACCAGGCCGGCAAACTTTTGGCGGCCCTCAGCCTGCCCGACGGCCGAAAGGTCCAGGCCGCGATGGACAACGATGCCGTGACGCGGCACAAAATACTGGCCCAGGCGGGCTTCTGGCGCGAGGCTACCTTGCGCAACCAGTTCAGCTATCGTGGCTTATGGTACGACGTGAGCCTTTATTGCAGGCCCTGGGTGCCGAGTGCGAGGCCGCCGCAGTGAAGGACGGATGTCCTGGCCGGTAAGAGGTGAAGGGCGATGCGAATAGCGCGGCTGGGATTGCTGATTGCCTTAGTAGCCCTGCTTTCGTCGGTGGCCCTGGCGGGCCATACCATCGAGGACGCTTTGAGAGCACTGGCGGCGCAGGGCGACCCAGGACCACGCTGGACCTTCATTGTTGCGGCCGACGTGCGCCACTTCATGCCCATCGTGCCGTCGCCGGTATTCGAGCGAGCCGTAGCCGAGTTTAACGTGCTGCGTCCCGATTTAGTGGTGGTCATCGGCGACCTAATCTTCGGCTACACGGACGACGCGGCACAGTTGAGGCGGATGTGGGACGCTTACTTCGACGTGGTGGAGCGCTGTCGAGTACCGCTGTTTTCCGTGGTAGGCAACCACGATGTCTCCAAGCCACTGCACGAGGACCTATGGAAAGAGCTGGTGGGGCCAATGTACTATAGCTTCACTTACGGAAACGCCCTGTTTCTATGCCTGGCATCGGATGAGGCGGCGCATCCAGGAACGATTTCTGTTGACCGGGAACAGTGGGTAGCCGCCCAGCTTGAGGCCCATCGGAACGCCCGCCATGTCTTCATCTTCGTGCACCAGCCCTTGTTCCTCGGCGGGCCACAGACACGCTGGAACGCAATCCACGATTTGCTCAAAAGGCATCCAGCGCCGAACAAGGTATGCTTCGCCGGCCACCAGCACGTCTACACTCTCCTGCCGGAGCGAGACGGCGTGCGCTACGTAATCACTGGCGGAGGCGGCTCGGAGATAGGCCCGCTGCCGGAAGCCGGCGACTTTCACCACTACCTGCTGGTGACGGTGAGGGGCGACGACGTGCGTTGGGCCGTCATAAAAACCGGAGCCGTCGAACCGGAAGACACGGTCACGGAAGCACAGGCAGGCCAGGTAAGGCGGCTGGCGGCTGGCATAGGAAGCTTGCGAGCCGCGGCCGGTGACGAGCCAGGCCTGGTCAAGCTCACGCTACCCATAAGCAACGAGACGGACCAGGCCTTGCGGGCCTCGCTGAAATGGGAAGGGCTAGCCTACTGCGACGAGCTAGAGCCAAGCGCGGTATCGGTCTCGGTGCCGCCTGGAGAAGCCAGAGAACTCGCCTTCACGCTCAGAGCTAGGGACCCAGATAAGGCCCTAACTGGTCTTAATTGCGTTGTCACCGTCATCTTTGGAGACGCCCAGAAAAGCTTTACGGTGCGCCGGCCTGCGCGGAAGATGCAGACCGGCGGCTGACCAGACATCGCTATGGCCGACATACCGCAGTCCGCTCAAGAGCTGCAAGCCCAAGCCGCAGGCCGGATCCTCTTGGTTGGGAATCCGAACGTCGGCAAGAGCGTCCTGTTCAATCTTCTGACAGGGCGGTACGCAACGGTATCGAACTATCCTGGCACGACGGTGGAAATGGCGCGTGGGCGGCTGCGTGGGCGGGGCCAGCGGCCCGAAGTCATTGACACTCCTGGTATCAATAGCCTGGTGCCGGTGAGTGTAGATGAGCTGGTGACGCGCGAACTGGTCCTGAGCGGCGCCGACGTGGTGGTACAGGTAATAGACGCCCGCAACCTGGCGCGGGGCTTGCGCATCACCGCCGAATTAGCCGAGCTTGGCCTGCCGCTGGTTGTGGCGCTGAACATGGTAGACGAGGCCGCCATTGACGGCGTCAGCGTCAACCACGACAAGCTTGCCGAGGCCCTGGGTGTGGAAGTAGTGCCCACGGTGGCCATCGAGCGCCGGGGCATTACAGAGCTATTTCAGGCGCTCCGGCACGCCAGGCGGGCAAAGCTGGTCGTCCATTATCCACCGCAGATAGAGCGCGCAGCGCAAGAAATTGCCGGTCTTCTTCCCGACCTGCCGGTGAGCAAGCGGGGCGTGGCGCTGACGCTCCTGGCAAGCGATGACGAACAGCTCGCAGCATGGCTGGCCGCCCACGGCGGGGCCGAGGCCGTGCGGGCCGCGCAGGAAGCACGGCGCAGGCTTCTGAGCACTTACGTAGACGGCCCTGGGTGGGTAATTGGCCAGGCTCGCTGGAGGGCCGCAGAGGAGCTGGCCGAGCAGGTAACCACGCGGCGGACAGTGTCGGTAAGCCGGTTGGGGGCAGCGGCCTCCGCAGCCACCATGCACCCCCTCTGGGGGCCAATAGTCCTGGCGGCGGTGCTGGGCGTCTTATACCTTGTCGTGGGCAGGCTGGGCGCCGGAGTGGTAGCGGACTGGATGTCTAACACCGTGCTGGGAACGCCGCCAGAAGTAGTCATGGCCTTGGGCGACCGTGAAAGGCCGGCACATATCGAGGTGGAGCCAGCCGCAGCCCTTGAGGTGGCCGGCGACACGGCCGCGGTGCGGCCCAGAACGGCAGGGGCCGCCTTGAGGATCCGACTCCTGCCAGGCCCTGGGTGTCCGCTTGGATTGGCGGCGGGCGAGCCATACGCGGCGAAACTCGGCGCGAGGGTACCCGGTGGGCCAGCCCCGCGCGTGGGGATTGTTCTGCGGCTACAAGATGGGCGGCGGGAGCAAGTGGCCATGACGCCGCAAGCCTTAGGCGCGGGCAGCTTTTCGTACCAGGCCTCCTTCGGACCGTCGGCCGAGGTAGCGGACTACGCAGTGGTGATGCAGCTCGCCGAGGGGCAGCCCGTGACAGTGTCGGACGCGGCCGTGGCACGCCAGGGACAGGGATTCATCGTGCCAAGGCTGTACGCGGCTGTGCAAAAAACTGTGCCCTGGGAGTTTGTACGATACCTTCTGGTTGGCCAGTACGGCGTTCTATCCATGGGCCTGCGGCTGGCCTTTGGCATTGTGCTGCCCATCGTCGTCTTCTTCTTCCTGTTCCTGGCCCTGCTGGAAGATTCGGGCTACATCGCGCGGGTGTCAGTGCTGGCAAACCGTGTTTTTGAAAAGATAGGATTGACTGGCCGGGCTGTGGTGCCCTTCGTGTTGGGGCTGGGCTGCGTGACGATGGCTACGCTCGCGGCACGGGTGCTCGAGAGCCCAAAGGCGCGCCTCATCACGACCTTTCTGCTGGCTTTCGCAACGCCGTGCTCGGCCCAGCTCGGCATTATCCTGGGATTGGGTGGGGCCATCGGGCCAGGTGCCGTGCTGGCGGTGGTGGGTGTCGTGGTCTTTCAACTGTTCCTAGCAGGCTACCTAGCGAGCTGGCTATTGCCGGGCGAGGACACTGATTTCCTCTGCGAGATACCCCCCCTGCGCCTGCCGGCGGCCGAGAATGTCCTGCGAAAGACGTGGCAGCGCGCTGAGTGGTTCTTGCGCGAAGCCGTGCCGTACTTTTTACTCGGCGCGGCCGCCTTGGCCGTCCTGGCTTGGGTCGGAGGCCTGCAGCTAATGGAGCGAGCGGCGGAGCCAGTGGTGGTGCGGCTGTTATCACTGCCCCCAGAGACCAGCTATTCCTTCATCATCGGCTTCCTGCGCCGCGACTACGGTGCCGCCAGCTTGTATGACCTGCACCGGCAGGGAAAGCTCGACAGCCTTCAGATCGTGGTGGCATTAATCGTTTTGACCCTCTCGGTGCCCTGCATAGCAAACCTACTGGTGATAACTAAGGAACAGGGAGCGCGGCGGGCCGCGGTGCTGCTCGTCGTAATCGCAGCCCTTGCAGTCCTCACGGGTGCCCTTGCGAATGTGGCTTTTCGCGCCCTGGGAATAACCTTCTGATGAGGGGATGGCGATGAGCGAACCGTTATCGCAACGAAAGGACCACCTGTTGCACGCGCTGTACTATTTGGAATTGGAGCAGCAGGAGGGGCCGGTTGATAAGACGCATCCGGAGATCGCCCGACACAACGGCGAGGCGCTGGCAAGCCTGGCGGAGGATGGCTTGGTGACGGAGCAGGGCGGCCGGCTGTCCTTGACTGAAGCTGGTGTGGAACGGGCACGAGACGTGGTGCGGCGCCACCGCCTAGCGGAACGCCTCATGGCAGACGTGCTGGGGATGGCGCCGGACAGCGGCGAGTACATTGCTGGCGAAATGGAGCATATCGTCAGCCCAGAGCTAGCAGACAGCATCTGCACACTCCTGGGCCACCCGACGGAGTGTCCCCACCACAACCCCATTCCGCCTGGTCCCTGCTGTCGGTCCGGCGCCATGGCCGTCGGACCAGCGGTAGTGCCATTAAGCGAAATGAAGGCCGGAGAGAGTGGCACCGTTGCGTACATCACGTGCATGCCGGGGCCCATCCGTGGAGGCCGACGGGGCTGGGGAAGGCCCCCAGCCGCAGTGCCCAGCCGAGATGAAACGCAGGTCCGCTGGCGCGGCGGCCGCCGCATCAGCCAACTGGCCTCCTTAGGCCTTTTCCCTGGCCAGACCGTCAGCGTATTACAGACCGCCCCGACGTATGTGGTCCGCATCGGCGGCACGACCCTGGCCCTCGACGACGAACTCGCCGCGTGCATCAGAGTGCGTCGCGCCGAAAAAGACAGAGGCCCCAACCCCGCCGGTCCTAGCCGTGAGAGCGACTAACCGCCAAACGGGGAAAAGGCTGATTATGAAACCTATGAGAGCAAGCATCACGACCGAGGCCTTGCAGCGCCCGTGACTTTTGACGCTCGGGCGCGGTAAAGTCGCAGCCCGCACCAGCCGCTGGCTGAAGCCCAATGGCTACGAAACACCGCAACCCAAGCCAAGAGCAACGGCAGGCAGCCGTGTCTGAGTGCCGCTCGAGATGCGCAGGGCGCGGAAGCACCTTTGTGCGCCAGTTTCTGGGTGCCTGCGGTTTCCTACTACCCAATCTGCTGGGCTTCCTCGTCTTTACTCTCGTTCCCGTAGTGGCCGCCATGCTCTTGTCCTTTGTGCGGTGGGACGCGATAAGCCCCTGGCAGGAAGCGCGATGGGTGGGCATACATAACTACGTGGATATTCTTGGCTTCCACCGCGACCCAGCCACGGGCGCTCTCACGCCTAACGATGACCGTTTCTGGTACTACTTATATAACACCGTCTTTTTGATGCTTGGCGTACCGGTTGGGATGGCGCTTTCGCTGGTGACCGCGCTACTGCTAAACCGACCCCTGCGAGGCGTGGTGATTTTCCGTACGATATTCTTCATCCCGACGGTGTGCTCAGCGGTGGCCGTCGCGGTGCTCTGGCGGTGGATTTATCAACCCGACTACGGGCTACTCAACGAGCTCCTGCGCTTGGCGGGCATTGAGAATCCGCCCAACTGGCTAGGCGACCCTGCCTGGGCTAAGCCCGCGCTCATCCTGATGGGGCTTTGGGTTGGAGTGGGCGGCTACAACTGCGTGCTCTACCTGGCTGGGTTGCAGAACATTCCTGAGGAGCTTTACGAGGCGGCGCGCCTGGACGGAGCAAGCTGGTGGGCACGGTTGACGCGCATCACCTGGCCACTCTTGGCCCCGACGACCTTCTTCATTCTCATCACGTCAATCATTTCGGGGTTTCAAGGCTTCTTCGTGGGCGTCCACATCATGACCGCCGGCGGCCCCGCCGGAAGCACCACCACTCTCTTGTACCACATCTACCAAACGGCCTTCGTGTACCACGAAATGGGGCGCGCGTCAGCCTTGGCCATGATACTCTTTGCCATCGTGCTGGTGCTCACCCTAATCAATTGGCGATACGGTCGGGAGGCCGCACAGATAATCTACTGAGGGCCAAAGCGACCGTGGCCTTTGCCGTCAAAAATCGGCCGCTAGGCTGCATGAGCAGCCAGAGAAGCACTTGGATAGATGATAAGCCGCCGAGGCGGTCGCGACCAGCGTAAATGTGTCCGGAGGGTCGTGGTGAAGCGTAGTCTAATCTGGGGCAACATCGCGGCGTATGTGGTGCTGACAGGTGGCGGAGCAACCATGCTCGTGCCTCTGGCGTGGATGGTAGCCACATCCCTGAAAGACCCCAGCGCAGCCACGAGCTTCCCTCCAGAATTTTTGCCGCGGATACAAGAGAGCTGGCGTGACCCAGCCACGGGCCAGACGCGCCCCCTATATTGGTGCGAAATTGAGGGCCGCCGGGCAAAGGTGGCCAAGCTGCGCATCGTCAAGGGCGCGGCGGTGGTACGCGTGCTGGAGCCACCTGAAATGGCCGGACGTGAGCTGACCGTACCCTTGGTCCGCAACACCCTCAAAGGCCATGTGGAAACCTTGCGGCCAGCGAAACGCCTCTACCTGCGCTGGGCAAACTACTCCGAAGCATGGCACGCCATACAACTCGAGCGGCCCTGGATGGCCTTTCGCATTGGCCCCATAGAGTGCCCTGGCATACGCATCCGCGACGGCTTTCTGGCTTTTTACCTAAACTCCCTGATAGTGACCATAACCGTGACCCTGGGGCAGTTGCTCACGTCTTCGCTGGCGGCCTACGCCTTTGCGCGGCTCCGGTTTCCGGGCCGCGACGGCCTTTTCCTCGGATACCTGGCGACGATAATGGTCCCCCACGTGGTGACAATGATACCCGTGTTCATACTCCTGCGCTGGCTGCGCATGATAGACACCTATTGGGCAATGATCCTGCCGCTAATGTTCTCGGCCTATGGCACCTTTCTGCTGCGGCAGTTTTTTCTGAGCGTACCGCAGGACTTGGAAGACGCAGCGCGGCTGGATGGATGTGGGGCGTGGGGCGTGTACCGGCAAGTGATATTGCCCTTGTCGCGGCCCGCCCTGGCAGCCTTGGGCACTTTTGTGTTCCTGGGCACGTGGAATCAGTTCATGTGGCCACTCATAGTAATGAACTCCACGGAAAAGATGCCCCTCATGCTGGGCCTATATTCGTTCATGGGTCAATACTCCGCCGAATGGCATTACCTCATGGCGGCTTCCGTGATGGTAATGGGGCCGGTGGTACTCGTGTTCCTCATCGGCCAACGATACTTCGTCCAAGGCGTGGTATTGAGCGGCATGAAGGGCTGAGGTTGCTGACAAGGCCACGTTCGTCGAGAGGGGCGGGGGTGCGCCTCCCAATCGCCCATGCACGGAGGCATGCGCTAATGCACGGGATACACATCTGCACGCTGGCCGTCCTGCTCCTGGCCGAGGTTTATGCTGCCAACGGCCAGCGGTTACAGGTGGGCGATGCATGGTTCAGCTTCGGAGCGGGACGGGGCGGGAGCATCGAAGAAGTCAGGCTGCTGGCCGGACCAGCCCTAGCTGAGCCTGGCCAGCGAACAACGGGTTTCTGGCGCGTCGAGCTTGGACTAGGAGAGGAGCCAGGCGAGAGCTGGCCCCCCGCCGATCTCGCGCCGGCGACCATGCAGCGTTTGGGCGACCAAGTTCGCCTGGACGTCACAGGCCGCGGCCTGCGCATGTTGCAAACGTACTCGCCCTGGCCAGGGGCCGCTGGGATAGTGGGAGAGGCCTGGCTGGTCAATGGCCGCGATGAGAACATCGTGGTGGGTTGCGCAAGCTTTACACTGTCACCCATTAGCATCGGGGGCGAAATCGTCCACGACGAGTACGTATACCCACCTGGCGTCTTTCAGCATTTGCGTGGACCAGTCAGCGAAGCCACCCCGGAGGCGATGAGCAGCCGCTACATCTACGGGTGCCTGCAGCAGACCGACAAGCTGATGCTGCCTCTCGCCATGGTTTGCGATGAGCGTGCCAGAGCGGCCGTGTGTCTGGCATGCCGGAATGACGAGGCGGTGGCGCGGGTGGGCGTCATCGGCGGCGAAGCTGGGCAACTGCAGAGCCGTTTCGGCATTTACCGCACCGCAGCACCTGGCGAGACCGTCTACCTGGGAAGGATAGGCATCGGCCTTTGGCGAGCCGCGTCCCAGAGCACGGGGAGGCCAGACTGCACAGCGGCTCTCAGCTCTTTCCGCGACGCCTGCCAGCGAGCCAACCTAGTCGAGCGACCGGCGGTGCCACCAACCTTCGTCAAGAACTTACAGATTGCCTGGATTGGCCCCTTCTGCCCACCCTACAACACCTTCGATGACATTCGCGCGCGCCTGCCGGAAATGGCCGCTGGCGGCATCAATGCTCTCATCGTCGGCGGAAGGACATGGTACTGTGTGAACAGCCTCCAGCCTGAGCTGCCGGACTTCTTGCCCATCCTGCGCAACGGCTGCTACGTCGCCGACGATATCATCTCGGGCGGCGATGCGGGGTTGCGGCGGCTGGTCTCCGAAGCCCACCGGCTCGGCATGAAGCTTTTCTGCTGGGGGCCGACGCTCGCCGGCGTGTCCCTTCAGTCGCCAGAGGCATCGGCCGAGCCAGACTGGTGGATTTACCGCGCCGATGGTGAGTTCAATTTTTGGTATCCTACCCTTGCGCCCCCCGACGCTTCCTCAGAAGGCTGGCGACGTTTCGTGGTGGCAACGGTGGAAAGATACATCTCCTATTACGGCCTTGACGGCTGCTGGCTCGACTCGGCCTGGAAGGACCACGGATTGAACTTCCGGTCGCCACGAGGCTGGTTCGGTGGCCCGAACGGTGCCAAACTTTCCCTCATGCGGGAAATACGCAGGCATGCGAAGGCGCTGAAGCCCGACTTCGTCATCATGGCCGAATCGGGAGGAGCTGAGACCGCCAGCGTGGCCGATTTATGGTACGTTCGAATGCTGGGCGTGTTTCCGCTGGTGCCACCGGAGCGCATGCAGGAGGTGGTAATGACGGAGGAGGCCTGCCGGCGCGACGACGTGCGTCCCTTCGGTCAGTTCCAAGTAGACCCAGGCCCCCTCGGCAACCCGCATCCCGTCCGTCGGTCCTTACTATTGCCGGACAGTTACAAGGCGGTCCTGTTCCTGAACAACACATTGCCACGAGTGCCGGCTTACTTCGTTGGCGACCCCTTGGCCGGGCTACTTGACGAACCTGAGCTTGGCCAAGCCGTGCGACAGATGCTGGCTACCCGCCGCCAATGTCCAGAATTGATAAACGGAAAGGTGGTTTTTGATGACGTGCGTAGTTCCGCACCACAACTCGTGCGTTTCTGGCGCGACGACGGCCGTAGCCTTTGCCTCGTAATAGTTAACTGCGCGCCAGAAACCGTAACAGCGCTCATCAAGTTGTCAGGTCCGCTGGCCACCCGCTTCGCCGCGAAGAAGCGCGTGCGCGACGTGCTAAGCCAGGCAAGCCTGGGGCCGCTGGTCGTCTCAGCAGACCGAAAGACCGTAGAACTGGAGGCCGTCCTTCCGGGCTACCGCGGCGCCATCTTGCGGCCTTACTGACTTGCGCGGGTCTGGGTACCGACGGCCCAAGGGCCTCGCGCCAGTACCACGGGAAGGCCAGGGAAATGAACTCGCGCCAGGAGGCTGAGGACGATGAAGCGACTGGCAATCCGTCGAGAGCCGGACTTCAACCGATACCTGACGGCTCTGGGGCGCGGGCAGCCCGCCCAAGTGCCTTTCTGCGAGCTGAAGCACGATCCGGAGATTATCGAGGCCGTGCTTGAGGAGCCGCTGGTGCCGCCAGGCACGCCCGAGGATAAGGCCTTGGACAGATACTGGGCAAACTGGGTGCGCTGCCTGGCGTCCCTGGGCTACGACGATGTGCGAGTAGGGTGTGACATACCCCTGGTCCGCCATTTCATCCCGGCCCCCGACACCGCCGTCTACAGCCGTGGCCAGCGCACCTGGCAGCCGGAAAGTGAAGGCCTCATCCAAAGCTGGGAAGATTTCGAGCGCTATCCCTGGCCAACGCCGGAAAAGATAGATTACTCGGCCCTCGAGGCAGCGGCGCGGCATCTCCCAGACGGGATGAAAATCAGTGCGTCTACTCACGGCGGCGTGCTGGAATGGGCCATGTGGCTGATGGGCTACGTGCCCTTCGCGTACGCCCTCTACGACGCCCCAGACTTGGTGACGGCCATATTTCGGCAACTGGGCGAGCTAATGTTGGCTGCCGTGGAGGCCATGGCGAGCTTCGAATATGTTGGTGCGATATTCATTGGGGACGACATGGGCCATCGGCACGGCACGCTGGTCGCGCCGGAGATAATTCGGGAGTATGTGATGCCATGGCACAAACGAATGGCTGAGGCAGCCCACCGCCACGGTAAGCCCTATATTCTGCATTCCTGCGGAAACCTAACGCAGATAATGGATGAGCTGATAGATTACTGCGGGATAGATGCCAAGCACTCTTTCGAGGATGCGATAATGACCGTCGGAGAAGCCAAGCGACGTTGGGGCACGAAAATAGCAATCTGCGGCGGAGTGGACGTGGACAAACTGGCGCGGCAGCCAGAGGACAAACTGCGCCAGTACGTGCGCAGGATTCTGGAGGAGTGCGCCCCAGGCGGGGGCTATCTGCTCGGCTCAGGAAACTCCGTCACCAACTACGTGCCCGTGGAAAACTTCCTGGCAATGCTCGATGAGGGCCTGAAGTTCTCCGGCGGATAAGCCACAGGGCCTCCGCGGGTGCCGCTTGTCCTTGGCGGCACACCGTCGCTGGGAATATAATAGCTCACCATATTCCTCCCCCGAAAGGCGGAGCCAGCATGCCACAGCAGTACCATGCCGGCGTTGACGTCGGCTCAGTAAGTGTCAACGTGGTCCTAATAGACGAAAAGGGACGGGTGGCCGAGGAACGGTACCTCCGCCACCACGGCCAGCCCATGCGCGTTACGGCCGACGCCCTGTGGGAGCTTCTGGGTCGCTACGGGCCGGAGGCCGTGACGGGCCTTGCCGCCACGGGCGCCGGCGGAAAGATCGTCGCCTCCACCCTCAACGGCGCCTTCGTAAATGAAGTTGTCGCCCAGGCAACGGCAACCGGCGCCCTCTACCCCCAAGTTCGCACCGTCATCGAGATAGGCGGTGAGGACTCCAAGCTCATTTTCCTGCAGCGCGGGCCGGACGGCACCGTCGAAATTGGTGACTTCGCCATGAACGCCATGTGCGCTGCTGGGACGGGTTCCTTCCTCGACCAGCAGGCGTCCCGACTGGGCTTGTCCATCGAGGAGTTCGGTCAACTGGCCCTGAAGAGCGAGCATCCGCCTCGGGTGGCAGGACGCTGCTCGGTTTTCGCCAAGAGCGACATGATTCACCTCCAGCAGGAAGCCACGCCAATCCATGATATCGTGGCGGGCCTGTGCTATGCGCTGGCACGGAATTTCAAGAGCACGGTGGGGTCGTCTGCACCGCTCGAGTCGCCGGTATCCTTCCAGGGCGGGGTGGCGGCGAATGCGGGGATAGTCAAGGCTCTGCGCGAGGTGCTGGAGCTGGACGACGAGGCCCTCATCATTCCAGAACACTTCGCTTCGATGGGAGCCATAGGGGCGGTGCTCCACGCCCGCGCATCAGGGAATCTGCCGGCCCCAGAGTGGGAAAAGCTCGAAGAACTCGGCCGTTATGTAGCCCAGCGGCCCGCCAAGAACCTTCCGCCCTTGCAACTGCGCCAGTCAGTCATCATGGAAGGCGAGGTGCATCGCCCAACCCCGCCGCCTGGGGAGCGCATCCCGGCCTACCTGGGCATTGACGTAGGGTCCATCAGCACCAATCTCGTAGTCCTGGACCGAGAAAAGCGCGTGCTCGCCAAGCGCTACCTCATGACGGCTGGCCAGCCCATTGAGGCCGTGCGCCAGGGGCTGGAGGAGATAGGGGCCGAGATAGGCGACCTGGTGGAGATACGCGGGGTATGCACGACAGGGTCGGGGCGCTACCTCATCGCGGACTTCGTAGGCGCCGATGTGGTCAAGAACGAAATCACCGCTCAGGCCCGCGGAGCCTTGGAAATCTCCCCCGACGTAGACACTATCTTCGAAATCGGTGGCCAGGACAGCAAGTTCATCTCCCTGGACCACGGTCACGTAGTTGACTTCGAAATGAACAAGGTGTGCGCAGCCGGCACCGGCTCTTTCCTCGAAGAGCAGGCCGAACGGCTGGGCATTTCGATAAAGGAAGAGTTCGCGCAGCTAGCTTTCCGCTCCAAGACACCGGCAGATTTAGGGGAGCGTTGCACGGTCTTCATGGAGACAGAGCTGACGCGCCAACAGCAGGCTGGAGCACCGGTAGAGGACCTGGTGGCCGGCTTGGCCTATTCAATTGTATACAACTACCTCAACCGCGTGGTGGGGCGAAAGCGCGTGGGGGAGCATATCTTCTTCCAGGGCGGTACAGCTCTCAATCGCGCGGTGGTGGCCGCCTTCGAACAGGTGACGGGCAAGCCTATCACTGTGCCCGCCCACAATGAGGTGACCGGTGCCATCGGCTGCGCCGTCATAGCCCTCGAAAACGACCGCGGCCAGCCCTCTCGTTTCAAAGGCTTCGACTTGTCCCGCCGCCAGTACTCCATTGAGACCTTCGAGTGCAAAGACTGTGCTAATCGCTGTGAGATTAAGGTGGTGAAGGTTGAGGGCGAGAAGCCCCTACACTACGGCAGCCGCTGCGAAAAGTATGACGTGGAGCGTGCGACCCGCAAGCGCCCCGACATCCCAGACCTCTTCCGTGAGCGAGAACGGGCTTTGCTGAAATCCTACACCGCACAGCAAGACCTGCCCGATGACGCTCCCCGCATCGGCCTGCCACGCGGGCACCTCTTTTTCGAGCTGTATCCCTTCTGGCATACCCTGTTCACTAAGCTGGGTTGCCGCGTAGTGCTTTCCCCGCCTACCAATAAGGCCATCATCCACGACGGTGTGGAACAGTCCACGGCTGAATGGTGCTTCCCTTGCAAAGTGCTTCTGGGCCACGTGCTGTCACTGGTAGACAAGGAGATTGACTACCTTTTCTTGCCCTCCGTGGTGAATCTGCCGAAGGCCGACCCAGGCATGACAGACAGTTTCGTATGCCCCTACGTGCAAAGCTCGCCCTATTGGCTGCGGTCGGCAGTGGACTTTACTGAGCGGGGCGTGCGAGTACTCACTCCCGTGCTGTATTTGGACTATGGGCCGGACCACGTCGTCGAGGCGCTTTCGGATACGGCCAGAGAGCTGGGAGCGTCTAAGCGGCTGCTCCGCGCGGCTGTGGACGAGGCTCTCCAGGCCCAAGGTGAGTTCGAGCAGACGCTGCGGCAACGAGGCCGGGAAATCCTCGAAGGCCTGCCAGCCGACAAGTTCGCCATTGTCGTTATCGGCAGGTCCTACAACGCCTGCGACCCAGCCGCCAACCTGGAAATCCCTCAGAAGCTTCGCGACATGGGCGTACTGGCCATCCCCATAGACTGCCTGCCGTTGGAAAATGTGCGCCTGCGCGGCGACTGGTTCAACATGTACTGGCGGTACGGCCAGAAGATTCTGGCTGCTGCTGAGGTCGTTGCAGAAGACCCCCGACTGTATCCCCTCTATCTGACCAACTTCGGCTGCGGGCCAGACAGCTTCCTGCAGCGCTTCTTCCAAGAGCGCCTTGGCGAAAAGCCAACGCTAATAATCGAGATTGATGAGCACTCGGCCGACGCCGGCATGATAACGCGCTGTGAGGCCTTCCTAGACTCTATCCAGCAAGTTCACGGGCGGCGGTTCGGCGGCCAAAAGTTCTTCCGCCGCCTCACAATCCAGCCCGGTATGCAGCGGACAGTCCTAATCCCGAACATGAGCGGGCACGCCTACGCTCTCGCTGCCGCTTTCCAGGCCTGCGGGATGAAGGCCGAGGTGCTGCCGGAGCCGGACGAGGAGACCTTGTACTGGGGCCGCCGCTACACCACGGGCAAGGAGTGCTTCCCGGCCATCGTCACTACCGGCGACATGGTCAAGCGCGTCAAGCAACCTGATTTCGACCGCGACCGGTACGCTTTCTTCATGGGCGGCTCCGGCGGCCCCTGTCGTTTCGGCCAGTACAATGCGCTTCAGAGGCTGGTCCTCGACGAGCTTGGCTACGAGGACGTGCCTATATACGCGCCCAACCAGGCGGCAAGCTTTTACAACGACCTGGGGATCGTGGGACGCAAGTTTATCCACTTGGGCTGGCGAGGCGTGGTGGCGGCTGATTTACTGGAGAAAGCCCTTTTGGAGACCCGGCCTTACGAAACGCTGCCCGGCGCAGCCAATGAGGCCTACTGGCAGTCCCTCGAAGACGTATGTGAGGTCATTCGCCAGGGGGGCGGGCTGGACGACCTCGGTGCTGCCTTGGAGCGCAGTCGGCGCCGGTTCGAGGCGGTGCCCGTGGACAGGTCGGTGCCGAAACCCATAATCGGCCTTGTCGGGGAGTTCTACGTGCGGGCAAATCGCTTCTCAAACCAGAACGTGGTTCGCCAGGTCGAGGCCCTGGGCGGGGAGGTATGGATGGCGCCAGTATATGAATGGTTCCTGTACCGCAACTTCCGGCGCGACATGCGGGCCCGACAGCGGCGGCAGTGGGGCCTGGTCATCAAGAACAAGCTCACCGACAAGATAATGAAGCGGGACGAACACGCGCTGGTGGAGGTCTTCGACGGGCTGCTGCGCAACGCTCACGAGCCGCCTACGGACATGGTACTGTGGTACGCCGCACCGTACGTGCACCATGCCTTCGAAGGCGAGGCCATCATGACCGTCGGCAAAGCCGTGGACTTCGCACGCAAGGGGCTTTCGGGCATCATCGCTGTAATGCCCTTCACCTGTATGCCCGGTACCATCTCCCATGCTATCCTCAAGGCTGTGCGCCGCGATTTCGACGGAATCCCATTCTTGAACATGGTCTACGACGGACTGGAGCAGGCCACGGCCGCGACCCGCTTGGAAGCCTTCATGCACCAAGCACAGGAGTACATGCGCCGGCGAGCAATGAGCGGAACCGGCGAGGCCCCTCCCATCCTTTTGGCCTCCGAAGCGACCTCGGGGGAATAGCCCCGCGACGAGCCTATGATGCGCTCCTCCAAGGGTTACCCTGACCGGTTCCTGAAATTCCTCGGCACGGCTGGGGCGCGATTCGTGGTGGCCAGGCAGCTGCGTGCCTCAGGCGGGATCTGGGTACGCATGGGGGGCCGCAGCGTCTTGCTCGATCCCGGCCCCGGCAGCCTCGTCCGCTGCTGGGCCAGTCGGCCCAAGCTCGACCCAACCAAGCTCGACGCCATCGTCCTTACCCACCACCACCTTGACCACGCCAACGACGCTAATGTCCTGGTCGAGGCCATGACCGACGGCGGGACGCGCAGGGCCGGTCTTCTGCTTGCTCCCCGCGCCGCCTACGAGGAAGACTCTCCTCTGTGCCGCTATGTGCTGCGCTTTCCAGCGCGCAAAGAAACCCTGACCGTCGCAAGCGTCCACGAGATAGGCGAGCTGCGCATCCGAACCGCCGCGGCCCTCCACCACGGCGTGGAGGCCTACGGCCTCATCTTCGAGGACGCCCACGCGCGCGTTGGCTTCATCGCCGATACGTATTACCACGACAACCTGGGCACCGCTTTCGGCGGCTGCGACCTGCTGGTTGTCAACGTCGTGCTCTTCAGCGACCACGGGCCAGGCGTGCCGCACCTCAACCCAGCGTCAGCCGCCCGTGTCATTGCGCAAGCTGCCCCGCGCCTCGCCATCATCACGCACTTCGGAATGAACATGCTCCGCAATAAGCCCTGGGAAATCGCCGAGCGCATGAGCCAGGAAATCGGCATTAGGGTCCAGGCCGCCTCCGACGGAATGACGCTTGATTTGGATGACCTCGCGCCCAGCGCCTCAGTAGAGGAACAGGAATGAGGCCGCGCCACCGACGCAGAAACTTCGGGATAACTGGGAGCAGGATAGTCACGGGCAAAGGCCGCAAAACGTACTTGTAGCGGCTACGGCAAGCCCTTGGGTCAATACGCTTACGCCAGGTTGTGAGCGGGACAGAATTGTCCGCCCATTGCGGCTTTCATCGGCCTATGCCACAAGGCCCCTGGCTAACCTGACGCCTACAACCCGCCCCCACGCGGCCGCTTCTGCGTGTCAGCGCTTTACGGCAACGCGGTAGATGACCACTTCTCCATGGCGGAAAGCTTCACTGAGGGACGCGAGCTGGCGGTTCGGCGGGTCGGGAAGGTGTACGGGCGCGCCGACGGCCCGCTGAGCCGCTGGCTGCATAGACCGCTGAATGAGCTGCTCATACTGCCCCCACCAGACGTAGGTCGCACCCGTGTTGCGCAATATCTCGTCGCGGATGGCTGGGTCAATTCCGGGGGCATAGAAAGTCGCTACGGTCTGGAGCATGGCACGGAAGTTGAGGGTTTCGGCCCAGTGGCCGGCCACCACGCGGGCGGGGCACCATGCCGGAATGTGGTTGCCAATAAGGGATGAAGACATAACCACGTCAGCGAAGCTCGAGTTCGCCGAAAGCCACTGCAGGCCGGCGACCTCGTCAGCGGTGAGGTAGGCAGGTGGCATCAAAACCCGCAGCAAGGTTGCGTTGTTGGCCGCTGTGTGTGTGAGAGCGTCGGTGACGAAAACCACGTTGGAGGGCACTGTGAGCACTACGAAGACGGCAAGGAGGCGGATTGCGAGGCGACGACGTCGCGCGTACAGCTCATTAGGAGCGACGGCTGGGCGGCGCAGGCGCTCGGCCAGAAGGGGAACAGCGACGACCAACCCAAAAGCGGCGAGGAAAGATAGTGCCAAGTGCTCTCCCTCAATCATTTTCCGCTGGAAGCTTACCGGCGCATAGGCGAAGGCGAAGGCCGCCGCAGCCCAAAACACCGCCGCCGAGGCACGCCAGTCCTCGCGGCGCCTAGCCCAAGCCGCCCAAGCACCAGGCAAGGCCGCAAGCAGCACCAAGCCGAAACCCAAGGCGTAGTCTACAGGCCGAGGCGAAGGAGTCGGGGTGCTTATCTTGGCCAGCCAGGCGGGGTCGGCCTGAGAGTTGTACCAGGCCCACGCGGCTGCAGGCGCCGACAATACCACATTCACCCCACAAAGGCCCAAAGCGCGCCCAATCCCCAGCCCACCGTATCGGCCAGCTAACAGGGCACCAAAGAAGACCGCCGCCCACGCAGGGAAAAGGTCATACGTGTGCACGTTGCCGAGCACCAGCAGAAGAATGCCGGCGAGAATGGCCTTTGACCAGCTTCCCTCACCTAAGGCCGACCAGGCCCATAGCAAACCGGCGCACAGCAATGCTAGTGACCATGTAAAGAGCGGGTTGAGAAGAAAGCTCAGGTAGGTGATGGCCTCCGGCATGGCCTGCCAGCCGGCCGCACAGTCCACCGGGAAGGCCAGCGGCCGCCCGCCTCCGTACACGCGCAAGGTGAACAACCATCCTAAACCCGACGAAACAGAGACGATTATGAGCGCAGCGGCGCGCACCAGCCGTCGGGGCGTCATGAAAGCACACAGGCAATAGAAGGCGTACAAAGTAACGGGAATACCTACGAGACGCGCCAGGTGGAAGGCCTCGACGGGCCGCAGGCCCCCAAGCCTGCATACCCAACCCAAGGCCAGGAAAAATAGGCTGAAAAAGCGGGGATTCTGGGGAGCGATGGTGTACTGGTTGGATAGGAAAAGATTGCCTTCCGATGCCTGGTGCGTCCATGCCAGATAGGCATTGCAGTCGTCCACTCCAGCTATGAATCCTGCGAAGTAGCGGTCGGGGCCTGCCCAGGAAGCAGCGAGAGCGTAAGGCAGACCGGCCACGGCCACCACGAAGGCAGCCCACAGCAGTACGAATACGCGTTCAGCCTGAGTGAGCTTTGGCATGACGCCGGTAGCAGCTTCAGGTAGAATGACCATCTGGACGCCCGGCGGCGAACCCTGGCGGCCGGAAGGACAATACCTGGCCCCCTGCGGCCTGACAAGCGGGAGAGCCAAGGGCCGGATTGGTGACATCGCCATGAAGCTGTTTATCAGCCATTGCCATACTGGCGCGGTGCCTTTCGGACAGTCCCGTCATCCGCAGGACGGCACCCTGCCTCGGCTAGCAGAAATCCTTCAGGCCAACGAGGTTGATGGCGCGGTGGTTTTTGCGCCCTTTCCCCGCGAGAGCCTGGGCTGGAGCGGTCAGGCAACTGAAGACTTCGCCGACCCCAACGACTGGCTGCTGGCGGCCCTGCCCGACTATCCACGGTTTCGCGGCTTTTGCACTCTCAATCCCGGCGACGCCGACGCCCCCGAGCGCCTGGCGCATCTAATTGACGCTGGCCTGAAAGGCGTCAAGGTGCACCCGCCTGTCCATGGCATAGTCGTCAACGATCCGGCCCTGGATGACTTCTGGAGCGCCGCCGAACAACTGGGCGCACCTGTGCACATCCACACCGGCACTCACGGCGGGTTGCTCAGTACCTACCGGCCCATGCTCCTCGACGAAGTGGCCCAGCGCCATCCACGTCTCAATATCGTAATGGACCACCTCGGCGGCTATGCGCTTTTTGATGAGGCCTTGGCGGTCCTGCACAACAACGGCAACGTCTATGCAGGCCTCACACAGTGTTCGGGACGGGCGAAGGTCTACACACTGCCCCGTGACCGCCTTGATGTACTGCTGGAGACCGTAGGCCCTGACCGAATCATCTACGGCCTTGACTATCCCTGGAACGACGACAACGAAGCGGCTCTGGCCGAGGACTTGGCATGGATTCGAAGCTGGGGCTTGAGCCGCGAAGACACGGCCAAGATCCTCGGCGGCAACATCCTGCGGCTAATCGGCGAACCAAGCCACTAAAGAGCGTCAGCACCGCGCACTAGGAACTCCGATGCAAAGGAGCTGCTCACTGGAATACGACGTAGTGTGCCTGGGCACGTGCTGCTGGGACACTCTGGGGATTTGCGAGGAGTGGCCCCAGCTCGACCAGAAGCGCCCCTTGCTGGCCTTGGAGGAACAAGGCGGTGGGCCGGCGGCGACGGCTGCGGCGGCCATAGCGCGTCTGGGCGGGCGTGTGGCCTTTGTAGGACGTGTCGGCGATGACGACTACGGGCGGAAAATCCGTGCGGCCTTCGAAGAAGTAGGGGTGGACATCTCCTGGGGGCTGCAGGTTGTACCCGGCGCACGGTCCCAGTGGGCTTTCTGCGTTGCGCAAAAAACCACGGGCCTGCGGGCTATCCTTTGGCGCCCGCCCGCCACCGGCACCATCGCCCCCGAGGAGCTTGACCTGGGCCGCGCTACCTGCGCCCGCGTTGTTTTGGTGGACACCCACCACCTGGCCGCTGCTATCGCCCTAGTCCGCCGCTGCCGCGAGCTGGGCATCCCCACAGTGGCCGACATAGAACACCCCAGCGAGCAAGGCAGAGAGCTATTACAACTGGTAGACTTTCCCATCCTTCCCGAAGACTGCGCGCTCAAGTGGACGGCAGAGGGGTGCTGCGAAGCCGCTGCCAAGGCGCTGACGCAGCAAGCTTGGGGAACCGTTGTGGTAACCATCGGCGCCCGCGGAAGCCTAGCCTGCGACCAAAACGGAGCGATACTTTACCAGCCCGCCTTCGAGGTACGGCCGGTTGTTGATACCACCGGCGCCGGTGACGTCTACCACGGCGCCTTCGCCTTCGCCGTCGCCAGAGGCATGGCGCTGCCCAAAGCCATGCGCTTCGCCTCCGCTACGGCGGCTCTGAGTTGCCAAGCCCTCGGCGGTCGCGCCGGCCTGCCCAGCCTTGCCCAAGTAGAAGCTCTTCTTCAACGTGGCGAGAAGTTGCAAGACAACCTCTGACTCCATTTCCTTGGCGCCGCGCCTATCCCGCCCACAGCTCGTTGACCATCTCCACCGTGCGCTCAACTAGCACCTTGCCGCCTTCGGGGCCAAAAAGGCTGTCCGCCGCTGCCGCTCCGTAGCCCTTGGCAGCCAAGGCTCTTGCTGTGGGCAGATACGAACACACCTCGCCAAATCTGCTCCCTGCAAGCTGCACCACGAAAGTCTGCACAGCCTTGCTCCGCGCCTTTATGCGTAGGCCATAGTCTAAGAAGAGTTCGAAGGGATTAGTGGCCATCGCGACATCGCCAAGGCGCAGCGCGTGCACCTCGACGGACGCCGTCTCGCCAGGCTTCTGGCTCTTGTATCGCTCCATGACCCAACGGCAGCGGTTCGAGAGAATGTAATGGGAAGAGGTTGCATTAAGGTCGGTGGGGTCAGGGCTCTGGGCCTGAAGCCGCTCATATTCAGCGGCAGCCTCCTCGTATTCTTCTCTGGTGACAAGGCGCCGCGGAAGGTCAATGGCCTGCATGACGTGACGCAAGCACGGGTCGGTGTAAACCGCCTTGGCCGATGCCTCCACAGCGTCGCGCATCGCTTCGGATATGCGGCGGGCAATATCCTCGCGCTCGGACAGGCCCCGCAGGCAGCGCATCCGTTCCTCGGCCTGGCTATATAAGAGCAAGTGCGGAGACTGGTCTCCAGCAGCACTACACTGCGGAAGCACGAACACTTCCTCGCCGTAGCGCCGGCGCAGCTCTGAGCGAACCTCATGCCAGAAGTCGGCTGAGACAAAGCTCTCCGCTTCACTGACTTGGGCCGGACACGCAAGGTTCACCACCGCGCCCGTCAACTTTCCCCCGCAGTCCCACGTAAGGAGTGCCTCCAGGGTATGGTCTTCATAGCCTTCGACGTGCTCGAAGTCTTCGCGGTCCGTGCGGCCATACATGCGGGAGGAACCGTCAGCATAGGCAATCCTGCGGTTATGGCCGACCACTGCGTGGCTCAGGCCCCAGCTCACTGCTCCTTCGGCTCGGCTCCGCCACGCCCGCGCTACGGCCTCGGCCACCCGCTCCACGAAGAAATCAGCGTACTCCGTCGGCGTCATCACGCCTGGATCATCCACAGGAGGGTAGAAGCCCTCCTCGATTTCTGGAGCCGTATGGGTGTGAGTAGCCGCAACGATAAGCATCGCCGGGTCGAAGTCCGGCACCAAGGCCGCCACGGCGTCGCACACCCGCTGATAGACCACGCAGGGTATGCTCACCCGGTCGCATGACACAAGAATTGCTTGCTCCGCAGCGCCGCCGACGCCCCGGCCTTCCAAGGCCAAAGCCGTGGCCGTTAGGGGGTCATTGACGCGCTGGGAGATGCGCGTGACAAACTGGCCCCTCAACAGCACAGGCCGAGACGGTGTGATGTCTACCGAGGCCCAGCCTATAAGCATGTGCTCACGCCCTTTGCAGAAGCATTGTTCCAGTCCGGCTGTGCACCCAGCCGTTGGCTATGAATGCCTGCTTCACACTGGAGCGAAGGGGTCCGGCTTGCCGGAGGCGGCCCGAGTGGACCAACCTCTGGGATGCTCGGCTCACAGTGTGAGCGCCATTCCATCATACGCTGGCCGGATATCGTGAGGGCCAAAGAATTCCTCAAGCTCCTCGTGAAGCATGCCTCCGTTGTGGGAAAAGTGATTGGCCAGCACCCAAGCACCAGGAGCGAGGGCGCCAATTTTCTCTAACATATCGCGAGCTTCGACCACCACGGCGGCGCCCATGTGGCCTTCGCGTGCGGGTATGCGGCCAGAAGTGGAATCCAGGATGACAATCCTCAGTTGCTGGCCTGCCAGGAAGTCCCAAGTCTCGGCGGGGCACCAGCCAGTATCGTTCCCGAAGAGGACGGCCCCCTTGGGCGTGTGAACGAGCCAGATGAAGGCTTCTTGCTCGTGCGCGTGGTTCGCGGGAAGCGGTACCGCAGTCATGCCCTCGCCAAGGTCCACCTCAACAAACGCCCTCGCCTGCTGGAAGCTCAAGGCATAGCGATCTGTCTCCGACACGCCCTGGGCCAACCTCGCGCCAACGCTGGCATTGCCATGCACCGCCAGATGGTTGCCCTCTGCCACAACCGAAAAGCCTGGCCGACGGAAGAACAGGTCTTGCGGATACCAATGATCCTGATGGCTGTGGCTGATGAGCAGGTGCTCGAGGCGAGAGTAGTCAAGCCCGAAGGAAATCATGGCCCCATAGGCGTCAGGACCGAAGTCAATCATCACGCGGTCGCCAATGAGATAGGTACAGCGACGGCGGATATTGGGGCCGCCGCGTCGCCTCGCCTCGCGGCACACCTCGCAAACGCAAAATATCGCTGGCACGCCCTCGGCGGCTGCAGACCCAAGAATACGGACCGTCACCTGGGAACCCCTCCCTTAGGAAACAGATGCCCGCGCGCAACTATGGGTTCGTGAGGCCCCCTCCCGCCAATAGCCCAAGCGCCGCGACCTTGTGTATGCCCGCCACGCAGCGCTGAGCCAAGGCTACACGAGGACTGACGTCGTGACAACCGCAACGAGTCAACGACCGGATACCCACGCGTTGACAGACTCCGGTGCCGATGTTACCCTCGGCCCACGATGTCGCGAAGCCGTCGGAACAGGCAGATACTGGGGATTCTCCTGACCATAGTCGCTGTTCTCGCCGTGGCGTGGTTCGCTATTCGCACATCCACGCCCACGCCAGCGCAATCCAGGGTCGTGCTCACAGGAAAGCGCCAGCCCACCCCCTCAGCCAAGCAAACGCAGCCCCTTTTCGTAGGGGTGGATACGCGGACGGGTGACGTTACAATTGTCTCCCAGAACGAACGGGGGCGCGTGTCTGGCATAGTTCTCCCGCGGGAAAAGCTGCAGCAGCCGTCCGAGCTGCTGGAAGCACCTCCACAAAAAACTGAGCGCGGCGAATAGGCAGGCCGCCGGACGCCCCAACCCCACCGACCCTACAAGACCTCCCTCAAAAGCCACGCTAGAACTCGGTCCGCGGCTTGCCGGTCAGGACTTCCTCGGTCTCGCTCACGGGGCAGCCTGGCCTGTGCTCCACACCGCAGTATAGGCACACCCTCCGCACTTGCTCTACCGATTCGAGGGAAGCGCGCACGAAGCCAAGAAGGAGGTCAAGCAGGCGGGCGGCCGGCTCTTCGCCCATGCGGTGCAAGGCTGTCTCGACTAGCTGCTGGTGCCTGGTGCGCACCTCGTTCCAGACGCGCTGCCCACGCGGACTGAGGCGCAGGCACACACGCCGGCGGTCCTCGGGGCATGGAGAGCGGACGACCATGTCGGCGGCCGTCAGACGGTCCACCAGCTTCACGGCAGCAGGGTGGCTGACGTGAAGGCTGGCCGCGAGGTCGCGAATGCACGCCCCATCATGCAGACCGATGAAGCGCAGGGCCAGATACTGCGTAGGCGTGAGCACACCGCCAGCCTGCCGAAGGGCCGCATCCAGAAAAGCACGTTCGACAACGTTACTCGCTAGCCCGAAGGCCTTCACCATTCCGTCGGGCTCGAGGGACATGGCGCTTCCCTCCACGGTGACGCCAAGCGCTTCTCCCGCCCAAGAGGACTCCAAAACATTATATCCCTGCGGATAGCCTGGCTCAAGGCTACCACAAAAACACTCCTTTTGCGCCACATTGGGGGGCATCTCCCAGCCTCGCCAACGCAAGCCCCCCTACGCGCCCTAACCCAGAAGGACCGCCGACCGGAAGCAGGAAACGCACCCGCGAAGCTTCCTTGACAGCGAAGGGGCAAAGTTGCACGACGCAGGAGAGTGAAAGTCATGCCAGGAAAGCTGCGGCTGGGTTTCGTAGGTGCAGGCTACATGGCACAAACAACCCACATCCCCAACTTCCTGGCCGTGCCTGAGGTGGAGCCAGTGGCCTTGGCAGAAGCGCGACCCAAACTCGCCCGTAGGGCCGCGGAATACTTTCACATACCACGGGCCGTCAGCTCCCACAAGGACATCGCAGCCATGGATGACGTTGACGCCGTGGTGGCCATCATGGGCGAGGCTTTCCATCCGAAGGTCGCGATAGATTTGTTGTCAGCGGGCAAGCACGTCTTCATCGAAAAACCTCTAGCTACCTCCGCGGCAGTGGGCCAGGAGATGGTGCAGGCGGCGGAGAAGGCCGGCAAGCTTTTGATGGTTGGCTATATGAAGCGCTATGACGAAGGCGTCATGAGGGCCAGAGAACTGCTCGGCAACCTACTTGCCGACAAGGAACTTGGTGAGCCGACGCTGGTGCGTATCCACTGCTTTGGCGGTGGATGGAATTGTGATTTGCGCGCACCCCTCGCCACTGATGAACCTCCAGCACCCCTCGAAGCCACCCCTGACCCCGACTGGCTTCCCGAGGCATGGCGCGGCCCTTGGAACCCCTTCCACATCTTTCGCAATGTCTACTGCCACAACCTCAATCTGCTGCGCTTTCTGTTCAACTGCCACGAGAGCGACCTTGGCGTCCACTGCTGCCTATACCGCCCGCCCACCTTCGCGGTCACCCTCGCCCTCGGCGACCTGCCCATCAGCATGGACTTCGGCCAACTTTCCGCTCATTCTTGGGACGAGTATTTGAGCGTTTATTTCCGGGACGGTCGGTTGGACGTGCTGACGCCGCCGCCGCTGCTCCGCAACGTCTCGGCGCGGGTGGTTGTCTACCGCGCCGGCGCACGACAAGAAACCCACGAGCTGCTGGGGCCGTGGAGCTGGGGCTTCTACCGCGAGGCTGAGGCTTTCGTGCGCTGCTGTCTTGGCGAGGAGCAATGTCTTGCCGACGGCCGAGACGCCCTGGAGGACATGCTGCTCATTGAGCGAATACTTCAGCGCGCCATCGAGGACAGTGCATAAGGGGGCCGCTGGCCACCAACGTGAAGGCGGGCGCGAGGGACGAAAGTTGACACCGCTTTGGGGGGCTTCCTATAATCGCCGTCGTCGCTTGTGAAGTGCACTCAAGCCCCGGGGCGCCAAGGAGGCGGGCTTGTTTCGATGAGACCCACGGTGGAGGAGTACGCAAAGATTCGGGTTGTAGGGGTAGGCGGCGGTGGCACCAACGCGGTCAACCGAATGATCCAGAGCGGCCTCATCGGGGTGGAGTACGTGGCGGTGAATACCGATGCCCAGGTCCTCGACCTCTCCGCAGCCGACCGGAAGCTACAGATAGGCGAGGACATCACCCGCGGCCTCGGCACCGGCGGTGACCCAGACGTAGGCCGCCAGGCGGCCGAGGAAAGCCGCCAGGACATCATGATGGCCTTGGACGGCGCCGATATGATTTTCATCACCGCCGGCATGGGCGGCGGCACGGGAACCGGCGCCAGCCCCATCATTGCCTCTATCTCTAAGGAGCTCGGTGCCCTCACCGTTGCCGTCGTCACCCGCCCCTTCACCGTCGAGGGACGCCGCCGTGCCGAAATCGCCAACAATGGCATCGAGCAACTCAAGAAAGTAGTGGATACCCTTATCGTCATTCCCAACGACCGGCTCCTTCAGCTCACCGACGAGAACCTCACCATTGAACAGGCCTTCAGCCTGGCCGACACCGTGCTCCAACAAGGCGTCAAGGGCATCAGTGAGGTCATCGTGGTGCCAGGCCTCATCAACTTGGACTTCGCAGACGTGCGCGCGGTCATGCGGGATGCAGGCACCGCCCTCATGGGCATCGGCGAATCCAGTGGCGAGAATCGTGCAGTGAACGCCGCCCAAGCTGCCATTGACAGCCCCTTGCTTGAGACTACCATTAGCGGCGCCAGGGCCGTTCTCATGAACGTCACTGCGGGTCCGGACCTGGGCCTCAGCGAAGCCCACGAGGCCGCCCGCCTTGTCCAGGAAGCCGCCTCAGGGGGCGCAGGCGAATGCGACCTGCGGTGGGGCCTTGTCCTGGACGACAAGATGGAAGGCCAGGTGCGCGTGACTATCATTGCCACGGGCTTCGAGGCAAAGCCGGTAGCCCCGCCCGCCGCAGCCAGAGAGGAAAGGGAAGCACCACAGCCCGCTGCTGCTCAGCCCGAGGAAACCGAGCCTGCCCGCCGCCCCTTCGCAGAGCAGTTGCCCACTCTTGAAGAAGATGAGGAGCTACCGGCCTTTCTCCGGCGGCGATAAACCCCGACAAGTATGCCAAGGGGCCGCGCCGTTCCGCGCGGCCCTTTTTCTTCGCGGCGCAACGAGGTGACCACCGTGACGCTGGGCCTGAGCGAAACAGCCCTACGGGCCGAAGACGCCGAGGCAGTCGCGGCCATGCTTAATGAAGCCTATGAAGAGCTTCGACGCCTGCCCCGGCTGGACATCTACCTACGAGCCGCGCCACCTTTGGCGACAGCCGAGGCCCTGCGGCAGGCCATGGAAGCCGGCGCGCTCAGCCCAGAGGCATCGCGCGTGCTCTGGAAGGGCGCACGGCCGGTGGCAACCGTCGGCGTGGGCATTGAGTGTGGCGCATCAGCCAAGCTACAGTGGTTAGCAGTAGCCCCCGACCACCGCCGCCGCGGACTCGCCAGACACCTGCTCAATCGAGTCATCGCCGCCGCAAAATCTGCCGGCTGCGCGACCGTAGCAATCGGGCCGGTGGACTCTCGCTGGCAGGCCGCGGTGCGCTTCCTTGAAAACCACGGATTCGCCTGGACCGACCCCGACCACTGCAACATCACAATGCAGATGGACATCGCAACCTGGCAGCCAACTGACCCCGTGCTACCCCCAGGCTTCACAATACGCCACATGCGAGAGGAGGACGAAGAGGGCTGGACCCTCGTCAAAAGAAGGGCCTTCGGCGACGATACGCCGATGGGCTGGTGGCGACAGGTCTGGGGCAGCCAACCGGACCATGACCCTGACGGGTGGAAGGTGTGCGAGTACGGCGGCCGAATCGTTGGCATCGCGGCAGCGGTGGTCAAGAACCTTCCCGAAGGCGGCAGGGGCTGCTGCATTGAGTGGGTAGGCGTCCTGCCGGAGTTTCAAGGGATGGGCTTGGGCAGGGCGCTGATGACTGCCTGCCTGAACCACGCCGCCCGCTTCCGGCCTAACCCGATGGTCGTCGTGACCCAGCGCTTCCGCACGGCAGCGGTAGCCCTCTACGAATCCCTGGGCTTCAGGATAGCCAACGAGTACAGGCGCTACGTACTGGAGCTTGGCGGCAGTGCGGATCCGATCCAGCGCTGACTGGGGTGAGGGCGTTGGCCACACCGCCAAAGCGTAGATTCTGGGCCGTACTGGATCCTTGGCTGCTTTCGGTAGCGTTGATCTGGGGTGGCAACTTCGCGGTTTATAAGTTAGTACTGGCCCAGGTGACGCCCCTGGTAGTAGTCGGCGTGAGATACGGCCTGATGGCCCTCCCGCTGCTCCTGGCAGCACGAGTGCTAACTTCCCACCCGCCCCTCGACCGTGCCCATTGGGGCGCTCTGCTTTATGCAGGCCTGGTCGTCCAAAGCGTCCAGCAGCTCAGCTTCATCGTCGGCGTAAACCTGGCAACGGCCGTGGAAGCAGCCTTGCTTACCAGCACTATGCCCATCTGGACGGCGCTGATAGCAGTGGGTATGGGGCAAGAGCGACTGACACGGCTGAACTGGGTAGGGGTGGTGGTGGGCTTTGTCGGGGTGGCGATGGTAGTGCTCGGCGGCGCAGACACCGCCCATCTGGTGGGTATGGGGCGGGCGATGGGAGACCTTCTCCTGCTGGGCGCGGCGGTGCTGTACGGGTACTTTACGGTGTTAGTTAAGCCGCTTGTGGAGGAGCACGGGGGCCTGCAGACCGTCGCCTGGTGCTACGCACTGGGGTCGCTGGTGATAGTACCGGCAGCGGGCCGAGACCTCGTCGCGACGGATTGGTTAGCACTTACGCCGCTGACGTGGTTCTTGCTGGTGGGCTACATTGGTGCGCTGGCGGGCGTATATGGGTTCACAGTATGGTACACTTCGGTAGGCCGTACGTCGGCGGCAAGGACGGCAGCGTATCAGTACTTGGTACCTGTGATTGCGATGGTGACGGCGGCAATATTGCTGGGGGAGCGCCTGCAAGCGCTGCAGCTTATGGGGGCGGCAGTCACGCTGGCGGGCCTGGCGATGTCTCGGTGGCCGGCGGAGGGCGCAGCAGCATGAACAGCCGCTGGACTACTTGGCCGGCCATGGTGGCCCTCCTGGCGGGCCTTTTTGCCCCCTTCGGCGCATACGGCCAGCTCCAGCCACCCCCCGCCACCTTGCGCCCAGCTAACGCCTCGACGTTTCTCGACCTAGACCTTCGGGACCCTCACCTGTCTTCCGACGCAGACCTTCGTAAGCTCGAGGCAGCCGTGCGAGCCATGGCCGAAATAGCTAATGAACCGGATAGATACGCGCAGGCAGAACGGGAATGGGCGGCACGACAGAGGGGCTGGTGGACGGAACAGGGGCAATGGCTTTATTCGCGGCCGCCAGTCACGCCTGCGGGCCGCCTGGTAATGCTTGGCCGCGCGAGCCAGGAAATGGTGGCTTTTATGGCCAGGGCGGAGGAGGAAGTGGCCCAAGCCGTCGGGGGGCTGTATGGCCTTCCGCGGCCAAAGTATCGCGTGATGGTACGGTTTTTCCGTCTCGACGAGCCGAGCCTGCCGGAAAGCATTAGGGAAACATTCTCAAGGTACGAACAAGCGGCGCGAGTGGCCGGCCTGACCATCCCGCCGCGTTTCGTACTGCTGCCGGAACGCCTACCGGCAGAGCAATGGGGTGAGCTGGCGCAAGTCTTCGTGGACGAAAGGGGACGGCTGCACAACCGGACCGACTTGCGGGACGTCGTCATGCACGAGCTGGTGCACGCTCATGTCCACGCGCTCATTACGGAAAGCCGGCCGGTTCACAGAGAGCGGGCTGCGGCACAACCTTTACCAGCGTGGCTCGACGAGGGCCTGGCCGTCTACCTCACCGAGAAGCTGTCTGTGGAACCGGGAAGCAAGCCGGCAGCCTATTATCAGTACGCCGCGCCACTGCACTACATCGAGGACGAGTTCGGCCCAGAGGCGCTGAAGTATTTTGCACGCACGGCGGTTCTCGAAGGGCTGGACGCAGCGCTAAAAACCATCGGCGCAGCCAGCGAAGACAGACTGCTGACAAACGCGCACGCTGCGCGGCCTGAGGGCCCGGTCACAGCGCCCTCGGCCTTGGGCGAGATGACGGAGCAGGAACTGCTGCAGCGCGCAGAAGCCCATTCGCGCCAACAGGCGGCAAGACCAGAAGTCAGCGGGCTGGGATGGCTATTGATGTTTCTCGGGCTGTTGTTAGCCTTGGCGCTGGTGCCCGCTGCCTTGGCATGGCTGTGGGGGCCTGGGTTGATGCGCCTGGAGGCCGTGGCAGAGCGGCGCCTCGCAGCAGCCTGGGAAGGCGCAAGAAAGGCTTCGGGCCTGTCTCAGCGACGGGCGGCAGCGGAGAGGTTCTTAAGCCTCATCGGGCAGGCGCCAGACAAAGTGGCCCAACGATGGGCATGGCAGCGAGCAGCCATGGACGAAGCGCTGGCCGCGCCGCCCTCCGAGGAGGATAAAATACCAGGCCCACGCGGGCGATGGCGCGGGCTGTCGAGACGACGTTTCAAAGAATAGCCCACGCAGCGCACGGGGGTTTGGTGCTCCTCGGTGGCCGCGAGTTGATGGGAGGCAGGCGGAAGTGACTGGCGGGCGGGTCGCCAAAATACTAAGGTCGTCCGGCTGGCGCCTTCTGCTGCGGCCGGACGTGGTATACAACCGCTGGCTTAACAACCGCGAGCTGGCGCGGAGGGCCACGCGACTGCGTAGCATGCCCTCCAAAATAGAAATCGAAATCACCAATCGCTGCAATCTCGCGTGCCTGCACTGCATCCGCAATCGCCCCGATTTTCACCCGCAGCTAGGCGACATGAGCCTGGAGGACTTCGAAGCGATACTCCACCAGTTTCCACGCATTTTGACGCTGACGTTGACCGGCTTCGGCGAAATGCTCATGCATCCGAGGTTTGTGGACATCGTGCGGGCAGCGCGCCGCCTTTTGCCCCACGCAAACATCCTGGGCTACACCAACGGGCTGCTCATCGGGCAGCGATTCGCCGCCGAGGAGATTGTGCGTAGCGGCATCGGGCAGATTCATTTCTCGATGGACGCGGCCACAGCCGAGACCTACAAGAAGGTGCGACGCAGCGACGAGTTCCAGCGGCTCATAGACAATATCCGAAGCGTGCTTATGGAACGGCGCCGGCTTAGGATGCGCCGGCCCTTCGTCGGCGTGAACTTCACCATCATGAACGACAATTTCTGCGAGGCGCCGGAGTACGTGAGGCTGGCGGCGGCTTTAGGAGTGGACTACATCGCACGACCGGCGCTCATCATGACGGCCTGGGGCTATCACGACGGCGCCGCCAGGATTACCCGCCGCGAGCTGATAGAGGTGCTGAGAGAGACCAGGCGAGTGGCCGAAAAACTCGGCGCGCCAATGCCCATCGAGGGTTATATGCGCGACCCCGAGGGCTATTTCGCACATTATGAGGAAAACCGCAGAGACGCCTTCCGAGGCTGCATATTTCTATGGAACCACATCCAGATTGACCCCTTTGGCAACCTCAAGCTTTGCTGCGCTCATCCGGCGGCGAGCATCCACCGGTGGGGCAACTTGCTTGAGACACCTTTTAGGGAGCTGTGGAACTCCGCGCCGCTGCAGGCGGCCCGACAGGCCCTCCACGACGGCCGCCTTCCCGCCGCCCCCTGTGCCCAAACCTGCGTCAATCCCGACCCCATCCTTGCAGACTAGGATCCGCGCACCATCAACTGAACGGCCCGAGACGCGGCCGCCAATCTCTTGCGCTGCCAAGGACAACCGATCTAAAAAGATCGCCCTCAGCCCGAGCCCTTACATCCCAGGGTCCGCAGAGCTTGTTTCATAGCTTCTATGGTTGGCGGGCAGCCTGATACGGACGGGCAGCGGTCCCAAGCAGAAAACGTGCAAAGGCCAACAGCCAAGTCAGGCACCTCGTCGTCGGCAACACGACCGATGGCCACATGGCCGCTCGCCACCGAACAACCCTCCTCGCGTATTTGAGCCAGAGCGGTGAAAAGGTTCATCAGGCAGCCGCTGCAGGCAAGCTCCGTGGAAATGCGCAGGCCCGGGTACTCCACGGCTGCAGTCTCATACGGCCGGCGAAGACGGCGGCGCAGAGAGAAAAGCTCTTGGGGAAGGTTCGTGAGGCCAGCGATGGCCTCGTCGGTAGAAGGTATGGCGCCCAGGCCGAGCCTCTCCCCTTCGCGCAGATAGCGCACGGTGGCTGGGTCAAAACCCATAAGCCAGTTGGCCACAACGTCCAAAGCGAAGGCGTCAGCGGAAGCCAAGAGCAAGCCCATCTCAACGGGCGTGGCGGCGTTCGGCCCCATCCCTTCATAGGCAGTTGTTGCGTCGAGGATGTGCAGTTGGGGACGGACGACGGTAGCCAGAGCTGCTATTGCAAGATGAAGGTCCAAGCGATGAAGATCCCGCTTGTCCTGCGGGCGCAAAAAGCCCTTGAGGTTCTTGATGGCCAGCGTAGTCAGCGTATTGAAGTGCGTTTTCATCACGGGAAGATTTATCACAACGTCCGCCCAGGCGAACCAACGGGTGATGCCAATGGCAGGCGGAAGGGATGGCAGGGCAGGCCGCATGACGTCGTAGCTATCCTCATGAAAGCAAACCAGGGGCACACTCAAGTCGTCGCAAAGCGCCCGAAGACCTATCTCGGTAAAGTAGTCGGTGGCGTCGGCCATTCCGTAGTAAGGGCCGTCACCTACGACGATTTCTTCAGCACCGGCAGACCGGACCCACTCCACAACGGCCGCCACTACGTCAAGACGCGTGAAGCCGGGGCCACCATGAAGGTTTGGTTTGACAAGGACCTTGCAGCCGGGCCGGACAAGACCAGCGATGCAAGCAGCCTCGGCTGCCGCCGCAACCGCCTGGGCCAGGCTGCCGTGCTCCTGCGTTCTGGCAATTCCAACTCGCGAGCTTTCTTTCACAGGCGATCACCATAAAGGCTCAGATACCGCCGAATTATTGTGGAAAGGTTCATTCGGGAGTGCCAGCCGGTGGCGGCGCGGAAGCGACTAACGTCGTAGACATACGGCAGCTCCGGTGGATTGACGCCGAGGTGCCGCAGGAAGGCGCCAGCACCGGGGCAGCGGCGGTCCCAGGCTGCGGCCGGATCGGTCATCAGCAGCTCCCTGTCTTCCGGCCCGAAGGCATACTCCAGGCCCACGATATAACGTGAAAACCGTGCCTCGAGGCGAAGCGCAGCCTCAAAGCAGTCGGCCATGTCCACAGCGTCGAAGAATTTCTGGCCGAGGCGTGTGGCGTGAAAAACGAGTGTCGGCCAGTCCACCGACGTCCAGCTCACCGATCCGTCCGCGGAGATCTCCGGGCAGCGCTGATAGCCACACAAGCGCAGAACCGTAACCCGCATCGGCGTGGTGCGGGCGAAAAACTCGGCGCTCACTTCGCCCAGATATTTGGTCAGGCCGTAAAGACAGACGGGGCTGGGTGGAGTGTCCTCGGTTATCGGGAAATCGGTCTCTTGGTGGCCGTGGCCAGTGACCCACACAGTGGATGCGTAGACGAAATGCTGGACGCCCGCCTGAGCAGCCGCGGCCATGAGGGCCGTGGTGACCGCGGCATTGACCTGGCTGAACTGGCTGGCCGTGTAGTCGCGGGGCAGGAGAGCAGCAAGGTGCAAGACAGCGTCCACGCCCCTAGCTATAGCCGGCAAAGCCTCCGAATCGAGCAGGTCGGCCTGAATAAACTCGCAAGGGGGCGAAGAGAGGCTCAGGTCCGTGGCGCGCACGTCGAAGCGAGCAGCCAACAGCGGCGTCACGTCGCGGCCAATTTCGCCCGCAGCCCCAGTGATCAGCAATCGCACGCTTAGAATCGTCCCCCTGGTGACGGCGTCGCGCGATTGTACGCAGAGCGAAGCAGAACCTCAACCCTTCGGCAAACTTGCCCTTGGCATGGGTGGGCCTTGCTAACAACGCAGGGATGCTCACGGCGGTGGCGAACATGGCGGCCTACCTCGGGGGTGAAAAGCTGTGAACGTATACATAATCAGCGACATGGAAGGTATTAGCGGAATATGGCGAGAAGAAATGGTCAATCCTGGCCACGCCGAGCACTACGCGGTTGGGCGCAAGCTCCTGATGGCCGACCTCAATGCAGCAATTGCGGCATGTTTCGAAGCGGGCGCAAATCGGGTAGTTGTCAATGACGGCCATGGCGGCGCACCGCACATCCTTCTCGAAGAGATGGACCAGCGGGCGGAATACGAACGGCCGCAGAGCGGGGCCAATGTCTTTCCTTCCCTGGACGACTCCTTCACGGCCATGGTGATGATAGGCGCCCACGCTATGGCCGGCACGCCCCAGGCCTTCCTTGACCACACTCAGTCCTCCACATCGTGGTATAACTACTTCGTCAACGGTCGCAAGTACGGTGAGATAGGACAAATGGCTATTCTCGCAGGCCACTGGGATGTGCCCTTGGTGGCGGTGTCGGGTGATGACGCAGCGTGTCAAGAGGCCAAGGAGCTGCTGGGAGAAGCGGTGGCCACGGCTGTGGTCAAGTGGGCCATCGGGCGGCAGTGGGCCAGGTGCCTGCATCCGGTCGTGGCTCGCGAACGCATACGCCAGGCCGTGCTGTCCGGCCTCGCCCTTGTCGGGAAAGCCGGGCCGTATAAGATTGGACTGCCGGCAACGGTGCGCGTCGAGTTCTACCGCACGGATATGGCCGACCCCTACGAGCACCATCCAAGGGTCAAGCGGGTCGGGCCGCGGGAAATCGAATTGGTAGTTGAGAGGGCCTGCGACATCCTCAACTTCGCCTGACCGGAGCACCACCAACTGCCTCACGGCAGACCGCGATCCGCCAGGCCTAGTGGGCCGAGGGAATAGCGCCGCGCCTAATCGCGCTCCGTTAGCCAGACCTCACTGACCACGGCGTTGGCCCGACCGGCTTCGTTGGTGAAGGCGATGCGGATTTCGCCGCCGCTCGCGAGCCAGTCGGGCAGGTCTACCCACCGGTCTTCCGGTTTTTGTTGCGCACCACTCCAGGCGGGGAGCCTCGTGCGCGGAAGCAGGTACTCTCTCTGGCCCGACGCAGCAGTGACGACGACACCTTGCTCGCGCCCGCCGCCGTCATAGTCCCACCAGGAAAAGCCCAGCCGGTAATGCTTATCGCGGCGGAGGCCGGTAATCACATATTCCACAGCCCTGGCGTCGAAGGAAATGTCGTCGTACCAGGGCGGGACGAGAGCCTCGCCCGCACCCCAGCAGTAAGGCCATCCCGCCACCTCGCGGATACAAACACCACCCTCGACGCCGTCGCTTTCCGCCGGGCCGCAGTCAAGGTAGCAGACGAGTCGCTCCCCTGCGGGAAGCGCATCAGCAAGCATCTGGCGACGCTGGGCGTCGCCCGTCTTGCGACGGGCGCGAAGGGCTTCTCGCTCCCTAGCCACTCCTCTGCCCTTCGCGGCCACTTCATATTCGCCAAAACCGGGCGCATTGCAGTCAATCCAAGCGCAAAGAACACGCCACTCGGCCGGATCCAGGCGAACGCCGCCGTGCCCCTGGGCCAAGAGCCGCATCAGGGGGCTTACCCGCGACCCAAAAGAGCCAGGCGACAAAAAGTACTCGAAGATTGGCGCATGGCGGACGTAGCGACGCAGGTTATAGTACGACACGGGAAGCGGCACGCCCATGAAGGGTCGGGTTTCGCGTGCAGACAAGTCAAAAGCCTTCCCGTCCGCGCCGCTTCCGTCGTGACAGCGCACGCAATGCCTATCGAGAACGGGCTGGACGAGGACGGCGAAGTCCATGGGCTGCACGCCCCAGGGGGGCGGCTCGATATCCGAAGGTGGACGCGCCGCGGCGGCTGGGAACCGCACGGCGGGTGCGCGCCGGCGAGGCTCATGGCAGCCGATACAGGAGGTACGCTCACCCGCCTGCACGTCGGTGACGCTGCGCATGGTGTGGAGAGCCTGGAAATTCTCGTCGAGCACACTGAAGAAAACGCTCTTGCCAGACGGTAAGCGGAAATAGGCAGAGCCGTCAGACTCTACAGGCACCACCCCGAGCACGGTCTTGGTCTCGAAGCCCGAATCCGGCCCCACCTGTACGTCATAGGGACTGGTGTGAATGTAGCGCTCGTGACACTCCACGACTTGGATATAGCGAGCCAGGCCGCGCATTTCGGGCAAGAGTCCCTCGTGAACGTCCTGGACCAAGAACTCTCCCCAGCCTTCCCCCAAGGTGGCAAGTTGCGGCAGCGGCCCTGGAACGCGGCGCGGCCGAAGAGGCATTGGAAACAGCGCCGAGAGCTCCTCGTCGCGGTAAATAAGCTCCTTACCCCCGTAGGCGTCGAGCAGGTAAATGGCGTAGCTCGTCGTGTCGGTCTCATCTACGGAGAAGCTGTAGGAGACGAGGAAGTAGTTGTCGCTAAGGGGATATGGGCAGTCATACCAGCCGTTGTTGGGCTGCTGGTCGTCGGTCTCGACGTATCTGACGGGCGTGAGGCGCTGCAGGCCGGCGGCTTCGTTCGGCCCAATGGCTAAATCCACGATGCAGACGGGGCCGGCACCGGTGTTGTGGTGAGCCGAGCCGATGCAGACGAGCTTGCTAGTGCCTGGAATTTGTCGGGCTGAGGCATAGTTGAGGGGATAAGGATAGCGGCGGGAGAGGTCGCTGCCGTAAATCATGCTGGGATTAGTTCCGTCGGGCCGCACCGACCAGAGCATCTGAATGGGCGACCAGAACTTCATGACATACTCCCAGCGCGTAAAGCCAATGGTGCCGTCGTCGAGGAGAAACGGATCCCACTCACCGTCCTTGGAGCGGGTGAGCTTGCGCACGTCGGAGCCGTCGGGACGCATGGTATAGATGCAGTACGCCAGGGCCCAGTCGCCACATTGCACCAGGCCGCCGTGGCGGTGGGACATGAAAGCGATGCGGCCGTCGGGAAGGTAGATGGGGTCAGTGTTTTCGGCAGGGCCGTGAGTGAGCTGGCGGGGCGGCGGGTCACCATTGACCCCCATTTCCCAAATCTGGAATTCATGGCACGGGCCGACGGCGTGGGTAGCATAAAGCTCCGCGGTGCGCTCGGAAATGTCGCCGTAAGTTAGGCGGGGGCCTTCCGCCTGGCGCTCCGGTGCAAACCCGAAGACCACGCGCTTGCCGTCAAAGGACAAGTCGGGGCGGCTGAAGGTACCGGAAGGGAAGCGACCTTCGGTGATACAGGTCACTTTAGGGGGCGCGTCGGGCCGAAGGTTAGTGAGAATGGAGATGCCCCCGCCGGGCGGGGTGAAGGAACCGAGGCGGCGGGCACACTGATGCATGACATTTGGGTGATGGCGCCGGACAAACAAGATGCTGTCACACTCTAGCGCCGGATGCTTGAAGACCAAGCGGCGCACCGCCCACCGAGCAGCCAGATAGACCTTCAACCACTCCTCGGGCGAGAGATTTCCCTCGCTCAACAGACGGTCGCGCGCCCTGGCGACTTGGGATAGCTCGTGCGCCGAATCGTCAAGACCGCGGGCGCCGAGCAGTTCGAAGTCCGCGAGAATCCGTCGGCCGCGGCCGATCTGCTCGTCTATCGCCGGCACTACGCTCTCCCTGACCTCGCGGGCGGGGTCGTCCCAACCGAAAAACCTCGGCCCGCCGCGAAGCCTGTCCTGGCGCAGCCAATCCTTCTCGACAAAGCCCCGGGCCTCCCAGAGAGGAGGTTTGCCGGAAAGCGGGCGTGGGTCCGTTGACCAGATGCGCACGTAAGAGACGACCGCATTGGCGCCGCTTTTGCGGATGAACCTGAGTTCCAGGGGGCCACCGGCAGCATAGGCTTGCCGCGGGATGACAAATAGAAATCGTCCAGGCTGAACGGCCGGTAAGGACATAGTGTCATGCACAACTAGCCCGTTGGCCTCAAGAGACTGCTCGCGCCGCCCTGTGGCCTCGGTGACGTAAACCACCTCTACCTTGTACTCGGCCGCCGGATTGAGGCCCTCGTACCGCAGCACGCAATATTCGTCATCGAAGATGATGTCACGGTCTTCCAGAGAACCGCTCACGACGCCAAGGGGAAAGACATACTCCTTGCCCCGTATGACGTGCGGCATGAAATCCGGGTTGCCGCAGTCGTCTTCGGCCACAAGCGCATAACCCTCCGGCGGGCCGGCAAAAAGCTCTGCCCAGGCCGGGTAGGCAGCGGGAAGCAACCAAATAAAGCATAGCGCTGCTTTCCGCACGTTCCTCACCTTCCAGGCCGATGGCGCCGCAGGCCCGAACGCCGAAGCCGACGGAATCCATCTCCCTACCGAGGCGGCGGCCCAGCCCGATTGGCGTTGAACGTTCCGCGGGCAAAAAAGCGGCGACAAGCCTGCTGGACGTAACTTTCCTGCAGGCTGCCGTCGGCCCGCACGCGAAGAGTACCGCGGTCGGAGTAATAATGCCAGTGCCAGCCAAACTGGTCGAAGATGCGCAAGTAGTCAGCCATAAGAGTTAGGGCACAGGGATTGTCGAAGACGCTTTGGCCGGTTTGCTCAAAGGCGCCAAACTCGCCCAGATGAATGGGCGCACGGTGGTCAATGGAGAAACGGAAGGCTGGCAGCCAGCGGGCAAGGATGTCGCGGACGTCGTGCTCGTCGTTGGGCCAGCGTGGCGGAAGACGAAACTCATAGTCATGGAAACTGTAACAGCTCAGCGGGTCGCCAGTGGGCCGCAGGGTTTCGAAAGCTGCCTCAGGATACGGGCTTGCGCCCGGCCCCCAGGGCGGGATGACCTCAACGTATATCAGATGAGACCGGTCAATGGCGCGAATGGCCGCCGTGACTTTGCGCACAAGAGCATTGTAGGCCGAAGGGTCGCGGGTCTCCGGCTCGTTCAGCAAGTCATAAGCCACGGCGTCCGGCGGGTAGTCCTTGCACTGCTCGGCAAGCCTCTGATAGTGCTCTATCACGTCCGCGACCCACTTCTCGTCAATATTGAACACGTGTTGGAGACCATTTTCCCAGCACCAGTTTACGGTTTTCATGGCCGCCTCACCGGTCTGATTGTGCTGCGGGCGAAAGGAATTTGCGCCAGTCACTTTGATGGCGAGGATTTCAGTGAGGCTGCCTGGGCCGCCGATGTCTGTTGGACCGAAGCAGAAAGCCGTGAAGCCGCCGAAACGCTTCATGGGGTCCAAGGGGACTCGGTACGTGATGAAACTTTGGCCGACGGCGGCTACCTCGTCTCCCCAAACCCCACGCGAGCCAAGCACCTGGGCGCGGCCAAGGATTTTCAGACCCGGATAGCCCACCATAAGCCCATAGCTGGCCAGCGGCGGCAAGGGCGCAAGCCTCAGCGGCTCAGTCCCCCATTCATCCCGGAATTCCCAGTAGTTGTACACATCGGCCACCCGCAGCGCCCAGTTGTCCTCGGGATCGCGCATGAAGACCTCGCTGAAGGTCACAGGATAATTGAGCACGGCCCGCGACCACAGCCGGCAAGGCTGGATATATCGCTCAGCAGCGCCCCGGACGGCAGGGTCTTTGAGATCACCGGTTAGCGTCTGAGCCTGGGCAAGAAAGCCCCTCCACTCCTTTAGCGGGCGAAGAAGGAAGAGCCGCGCACCAGGCGTGGCGAAGATTACTCGCACCTGCGCCGTTCCGCCGTCTCCAGCCATGAAGCTGATGCGCTGCGGGGCCTGAAGAAAAACCATTTCGATAGGCAAACGGCCACCGCGATTTAGGGCCTCAACGAGCAGGACCCAGTTCTCGCTAAGGGGGCCGTGGGCCGCGCGGTCATAGACGGTGCCCGAAGCGTCTGGCCTGAGGCTCACTACCTCACCGCCCAAAACGGCCCACAGGCTCACCGGCCCCAGCAGCGGTGGTTGGTCGTACAGGCGCAGCGGCGGCAGCTTCTGCCAGCCCTCGATGACTATCTCCTCACCAGCCAGCGTCACAAAGGCAGCCGGCGAAAGGGAGCTGGCGAAGACGGACGCTCTCGGCCCCAAGGCCAGGCCCCAGTGCTTCGGGTCGCTGTCCAGAAGCCGGGCGCTGTCAAACCAGGAAAACTTGTTGTCCAAGGCACAGTTGAGGTCATTGAGGATGCGGCCGTGACGGGCTCTCGCGGCCGCCTGTTCCGCCGTCGCCGCTGCCTCCAAGGCCTCTCGGAAACGTCCGGCGCGAAGGGCCTTTTCCATTTCCCCAAGCGCCGGCGCCATCTCAGCGGCCGCTTTCTCACACGCGGCAACGTCGGTCGTCGGAGCGGCCAAAGCACGCAGGCCCACCGCATGATTGGCGAGATTGGTGGCCTCATCGCGCAGGACGACGTAGCGACAGATGGCCTCGGCCTGCCAGTAGAGGGTGCCGGGCTGAGCATCGGACGGTGTCGGCGCAGCAGCAGCTTCAATGACCCAGGGCGGGAGCCTGCCTGGCCCACCCCAGCCGTGAGGCTCCCAATCCACCACAGCTAGTCCTTTGCTATCAAGAATCCCAAGGCGCCATGCACCGTCCTCGTCCCACCGCCGCAGTCGCTCCTGAGCAAGCCGCGCGCAAACTGCCCGCAGTTCTTCGTCAGACAGTTGCACGTCGTCGCCAGCCCTCTCCCCCACCGGAAACCAATCGGCATCATCGAAGCTGGGGTCCATGCACGGCAGCAGCTCAAGAATAGTGAGAGGCGGAAACTTCTGTACGCGAAAACCGCGCGCGTTCGTGCCAAAGCGATGCCGTTGTCCGTCGGCGTAGAAGATGCCTCCGTCCAGCCAGAGGCCGCCAGAGCCGGTGCTGATGACGAGAGCGTTCGGCCCTGGCCTTAGAAGATGCGTCAATTCCACTTCCAGCGGCGGAAGGAGTTCAGCCTGCTCCTCGGGTTCCTGGGAGGCCACCTGCTGGCCGTTGACAAAAACATAGGCCCACTTCGACCCCCGCATCACAAAACCAGCGCAAGAAAGTGACCTCCGTTCCACGTGCAACACCGTGCGGAACAGGACCGGGCAGGTGGGATATTCGTTGGTGTGCCAGAAAAGCGACCCAGGGGGAAACTCCGGCTCAAGGCCTGCCTGGCCATGGCCCCACTCGGGCACGACCCACGGCGCGGCCACCACCCGGGAGCACATCAAACACGCAAAGACACGCACGACCCACCAGCCCCTGCCCAGCTTTGCTCGCCTCCTGCATGGTGCCTGGCAGCACTTCCCCTGCTCGCCGATTTCAGTTCTCTGTACGTCAACTTTCTCCTTGGGGCCGCAGAGCGCCCCCGTTCGGGGCATCCGATGGCCTGCTCTGCTTCCGCGCGACCGTCCGAAAGGAACCTCGTGTGCGCGGGGCACAAAGGGCCGGTGGCCAGTACTGGCAGAAGGACTACCTGGCGACGGGGGCGAACTCGACAGCAAAGGCTTGTCTACAAGTGCGAAATAGCCGACCGAGGTGGCCCAATGATACGATGCGCGGTGGCTTTGACGACGCTGCTCGGCCTAGCCGGCCATGCAATGGCCCAGCAGAGGGATGTCCTGTTGCCTGAGGCTGACCCACAGTTCAAGCCGGTGCTTGTCTCAGTAGATTTCACGTCGCGGACGGTACGGCCTGGGGACATGGTGGGGGTCACGTACCGGTTTCGCAACGACGGGACGGCGCCGGCAGCGCAGGACTACATGGTGTTCGTGCACCTGGAATGGCCCCAGCGGGGCTGCGAGAACATCGTCCGCAATCTGGACCATCCGCCCCTTCGGGGTACGTCAAGCTGGGAGCCAGGCGAGGTCATCTCCGATGGGCCATACGTTTTCACGGCGCCGGCAGAGAAAGGCGATGCGGTTTATCAGGTACACGTGGGCATTTATGCGCCGCAGTTGCCCGGCGGGCCGAGGCTGCTCGATGTCTATGCAGGGGAGCTGCGCGTAGACCGCGACGCTCCCCCGACGGAATTGGCAGGGCCGGCGCCGCTGTCGGAGACGGAAAAGGCTCAGCGGCAGCGCAGCCTCGCGGCGCGAATCAGGGAGGGCGTGTCCCTCGACGGCCCTGGTTGCCGCTTCACAGTGGACAAGACGACCGGCGCATGGCAACTGCTGGATAAGGCCAGTGGGGTGCTGTGGGCTTCGAACCCAGAGCAGGCCGTTTTTGGCATCATCCGGATGACCGACGGCAAGCTGACGCGCAGCTACGTGGTGCGGCGATTTGAGAGTATCACCAAAACCGCTGCGGGCTTGGCGATGACGGTGCGGCCAACTATCGGCGGCCAACCCACAGGCTTGGCCGTGACCTTCACCGTCTCGCCGGTGGAGCAGCCGCCGGGCCTCAAGATCACCTATGCAGCTTCAGGAACCAGCCACTATCGAGTAACGGCGGTCACGATTCTAGACAACGCTCTATGGACAACCGACGCAGAGCACGGGTACTCCATCCTGCCGAAGCGGCTCGGGGTCTTAGTGCCCGCGGGGGAAGGGCTGCCGGCAACGGAGCGGATGCTGACGTACTCCGACACCTCCATGGCCTTCTACGGTGCCGTGAAAGACGGCAGCGCGTTGCTGCTCACCTGGCCGCACTGCGACACCGAGCTGTTCTTTGCACATACCTGGCTTGACAATCCGCTCGTGGCGGGGCGGCAGATGAATAGCGTTTCGCTCACACTGCAGGGGACGGCAAATTCGTGCTCGATTCATCCGCTGGGCCGGGGAGATTACTGCTCCATTGCGCAGGCATACCGGCGCATCGCAGCCCAGCGCGGGCTGGTGAAGACCTGGGCACAAAAGCGCCGGGAATGCCCCAACGTGGACAAGCTCATCGGGGCAGCGGACTTCAAACCCTTCGTTTTCGTGCGGGTTGTGCCCAGGGAGCCAGGAGGACAAGAAAGCCTTCACGTGGGCTTTACTTTCTCGGAGGTTGCCCAGTGCGCCGAACACTGGCGAAAAGACTTGGGCATAGACCGCGCCATGGTCGTCTTGGCGGGCTGGATCCACCGCGGCTACGACAACCAGCATCCCGACATCCTACCCGCCTGCCCGGAGTGCGGCGGCAACGAGGAATTGGCAAAGGCCGCCAAACGCATCAAAGACCTAGGGTACTTGTTCGGCCTACACGACAACTATCAGGATATGTACCGGGACGCGCCTTCATGGGACGAGAAATACATCAATCGGGACGCCCATGGGAATCTCAAGCTTGGCGGCTATTGGGCTGGCGGGCAGGCCTACCAAGTTTGCGCCATCAAGCAAGTGGAGCTGGCGCGCCGCCCACAGAACCTGCCCGCCGTCAAACGCCTCTTTGACCCCACCATCTACTTCATTGATACCACCTTCGCATGGGGCCTGGTCACTTGTGAAGCACCACAGCATCCGATGACGCGCTGCGATGACATGAAGTACAAAGCACTGCTCTGCGACGAAGCCAAGAAGCATTTCGGGCTTTTTGGCAGCGAAGAAGGGCGCGAGTGGGCTGTGCCCCATGCCGACTACTTCGAGGGCATCTTCAGCCACAAAGCTTCCGGAGACCCGCGGGAAATCGTCGTGCCCATTATGCCCATCGTGTATGGGGATTGCGTAATGCTGTTTACCCACCAGGGCGACCGCTTAGGACCCAACGATGCGAAAAAGGTGCTGGACCACATCCTCTACGCAGCGATGCCAGTGTACGATTTCGGCAACCACCTTTATTGGACCCAGGCACCTCAGCGTGGCGTCCCCGTAACTCCGCTGCCGCCACGCATCGAACCGGCAGGCGAGAGGCAATTCCGCATCACCTACCGGTGGCGCGTGGACGACCACGTTGGCCAGGACCTTACCTGCTTCGTCCATTTCACCCACCCAAAAGCAACGCGCGCGGAAGGCATCGCGTATCAAAACGACCATGCCTTTGCCACGCCAACGAGCCAGTGGCAGCCAGGCGCCGTCGTGGAGGATGGGCCGTACACGATTCAAGTACCGGAGAAGTTCATGGGCGAGAGCGAGTTGTGGATGGGACTGCTGGACAAAGAGGGTCGGCGGATGCCCATAGGGCAGCTAAAGTCGTCGGGCGGCCGGTATCATCTGGGCACGGTAGTGGTGAGGCCGGAGGGCGTGGCTTTTCGGGCGGCGGACCTGCGGCCCGCGCCCAGGCCCTTCGCTCGCGGCGAGGACGGTTGGGGCCGAGACCTCTGCGAAACCGACCGCTTCATCAAGAACACGTACGAGGTGCTCAGCTATCTGCAGCGGCTCGTGGCAGAAAGGCCGATGATACGCCACGAGTTCGTCACACCAGACCGCAGCGTCGAACGGACGGTATTCGCCAACGGAGCGGTGCGCGTAACAGTCAACTATGGACCGAAGGAATACGCCCTTGGCGACATCTTGCTGCCGCAATACGGCTTTCTGGTGGAAAGCGATACCTTTGTGGCCTTTCACGCGTCACGGTTCGGCGGCAGGGTCTACGAGCCGCCGGCCATGTTCACCCTTCGCAGCCTGGACGGCAAGCCGCTTTCCAAAGCTGGGCGGGTGCGCGTCTACCACGGCTTTGGAGATTCCCGCGTCGTTGTCAACGGAGTGGAGCACGTGGTCGAGCGGGAGGCAGTCATCGAACAACACGCACGAAGATAACGCCGGGGCCGAAGCTGCGTCCAACGTAGTATAAACACTGCGCCTGGCGCGCCGCCGGCGGCACTAAGCATGTCTTAACAGCCGCCGTCAACGGCCCTACTCACGGCTTTGCGGATAGGCCTTTTCCACTTCCTGCCGGACAGCCGCCAGGAGGTCATCTGCTTCCCACTCGCCGCCCATGGCGCGGGCGAAGGTAACCTGGCGCTTAGTACCACCAGGGCCGGAAAGAGTGACGGTCTGCCGGCCGTTGATGAGGATAGCACCGCAGCCCAGTCCCGCTTCCTGCCACCGCTTGAATCCTTCATCAGAGGTAAAGTCTATAAATTCGGCCTTGACCTTGCCAGGAAACTTCTGGTTGAGCGAAAGGACAAGGTTCTTGATGTCGGCGTGGCCCTCTGTATCGGGATAGTATGCTTCTACGTGCACCTTTGGCTCCGGCGCCGCGGCACCTGCACCGCTGGTGGGAAGAGAGACCGGAAGGCCTTTGGAAGCCATGAGCCGGCCCGTCTCTGGCGCGGCGAGGAAACGCAAGAAGGCCTCGGCCCCTTCCCGATTGGTGCAGAAGCTCGTTATGACCGCATGAAACTGAGCGTCCTGAGCGGGATAGCTGTCGGCCGGGAAGGAGCAGGCGATGCGCACGGAGCTAGCCTCTAGCTTGGTGGGATTACTCTCCAGCGGGCACGTGCGGTAAGCGATGGCAGCCTCGGCACGGCCCGACGCAGCTAGCTTATAGGCGTCAACGGCAAACTCCGTCAGCACCAGCTTCTTCGACAACTTATCCCACAAACCAAGCCTCTCTAGGGCTGCCTGCGCCACCGCCCCTAAAGAGTTGTACTTCGGTTCGGGACAGGCGACCGTTGAAGCATTGGTAATGTCCTGAATGACCTTGATGCGAGCCGGATTGGCTCTCGGCACCAAGACCACGAGCTCCAATTGGCCAAAGCGCACCAAGGTGGACTTATCGGCCAAGCCCTTCTCAGCGAGCTGCTCTATCTCAAGAGGGCCGGAGGAAATGTACACGTCGCATAGCTTGCGCTGCTTGACCACCTTGCGTTCGAGGGCGAGGGGGTTATCGTAGGTTGCCTCAACGGGTATCTCTGGGTGGGCCTGCTTGAAGGCGTCGAGGGCAGCCTTCATCGGCACTATAATCCCGCAAGGGACATACACGTGGAGCGGCTGTGAAGGAGTTGCACTGGGGAGGCGGCTGGGCGTGGTTGCTACCTGCCTGCAGGCACCCACCGCCAAGGCCGCGATGCCAACCAAAGCCACGGTAGTCCTCGGTCTCACGTGTAAGTACCTCCTCTGCCCACCAAGATGGTTCATATCAGCCAGCTCAGAAAACGCCCCTGCCGGCCTGACTGGTTCCCCCCGGCTTGTGCGCAGCAGGCTCAGCGCTCCGCTACACCGCGGAATGGCTGGACGGCCAAACAAGCGAAAACCTGCCTCGACCAGAGCGGTATATTGAGCCGGCGGCTCCACGGACGATGCGCCGCGTGGCTCTCCGCCGCCGGTGGGTCAAGGAGCGATGCTACCGCAATTGTTGCACCAAAAGAGGCCTCAAGCCGCCCGAGGGATGGAAGAGGTTATTCTTGTGAGTTATCTCAATCGTTAGCGGCCCTTCCCCCGACCAAATATCGCTGCTGGCAAGGTCGCAGACCATGTACCGGCCGGAGATGAGGGGCAAGTTGACGGTGATGGTGCAGTCACGATCGGAGGCCGCCAGTACGAACAGCCGCCCCCTGGACCAACCCGTCGGCCAGAAGACTCGCACCCGCGCCGCGCCGGCCGTCGCCGGCGAAGGAAAATCAGCAGAAAACACCGTGCCGCCCTCAGCGCCCTCGGCCCCTGGCGCTGCGGTTGAAGCAGAGGCCGCCAAGTCCATGCAGAGCCCCCAACACTCCTTCTCCAGACGCGATACGACATCCGAATACGCGCGGAGCACTTTCATTCCGGGCTGGCCTAGATAGCAAGCCACGCCCGTTATGCCGGGATCATTCCAGAAGGACGGCACGCCAACGTAGGCCATGCGCATGGCCGCCATCTGGCACCAGCGCTCAAAGGCTAGGGCCTTGGTCGCAGCTTCGCCACCCATCCAGCCAGCCGATTCGGTCATGACGCGGTTCCAGGAGAAAAAGCCGCGGCCCACGGGCGGCGCCGTGTAGCTCTGCAAGTCTCGCGCCTGACTGTCACCCATGCGGAAGACGCGACCGGGCCACTCCTTAGCAAGCCACGTGAAAAACCAGGGATTACCCGTGCTGAGGCTGGTCTTGCGGCGGACGTCGGCCATGGTGCCGTCCACGGGAGCCAGCAAGTGGTGATAATGAGTTTCGTCCATAGGCGACCAGTCCAGGTATACGTAATCAAAGCCTATGTCGCTCAGGAGCTGGCGAGCCACGTCGCCAGCCCATTTCTGCCAGTCCATGCTCAGCCAGTTGAGGACCACGCCGCGGAAGCCCAGTCCTGGACTGGGCACGTCCTTGCCTTCCGCAGTCTTGGCCACGAGGCCGGGCCGCTTCTGATACGTATAGTCACCAGGGAAGACTTCGGCACAGTTCCAACCGACCGCCGCCTTGTAGCCTAAAGCGCGCACCCGCTGCACCCAGCGGCGGTAAAAATCCATCTGGTCCGGCGGCACCTCGCCGGTGATGATGCCGACGTAAGCTATCCTGGCCCCGCCCGCCCACATCAGCTCCTCGTCCCAACTCACGGCCTCGTCGAGAGTTTTCGGCTGAGGCAAGTTCGGCCGCACTCCCTCAACCCATAACCGCAGCGCCGGTGCGAAAGACTCCAACGGGTTTATCGCGCCGTCCGGATCAATGCGGCAGAGGTTGGGGCTGAGGCCGCAATGCCAAACAGGGCCGGTCACGGCCGTGCGGCTGCTATGGCCGAAATTACTTAGGTCCAGGCGGCTCACCGCTTCCTTCTTTGCGGGACAGTGCAGGATGCGGGCACGGAACAGTTGGGATGTGGTAAGAGGCTCATAGCCACCCTCCAGGCCGATGACGTAGACCAGCAGGACCTTGTAGTCCACTTTGGGAAATAACCAAGCGAAGAGGTGGGGTTCGCGGTCGCCTTTGTTAGCCGGCGGCCCCCAGTAGGCCGTGCCGGGATAGGCGGGCACCGTACAGAGCTGCCAGTAAGGACTCTGGCCGAAAGCCTCGACGCGATAGAGAACGAAAACTTCCCGACCGCTCTTCGGGTCGAGGGCGCAGGTGGGCGCAATCTCGACCGGCTCGCCCGCAGCATTGACGCTGCCGTCGGTGGTCATTTCCAGAAGTGCATAGAGAACCAAGAAGCGATGGTCGGCGGGCCTGGAGAGATCGCCAAAGCCCGCCGGTGGCTCGTACCGCCACTCGTGGTATTCGGCCGACCAGGTAACGCGGCGCCGAGAGAACTTAGGGGCAGGCCCCAGGTCGCAGCCAATGGTGTATTGGTCACTTTTCTTCGGGTTCGTGGTGAGTATCCAATTCTCGCGGGCACCCTCGGTACGATGCGGAATCATCTGAGTACCCTGGCCGGCCACGGCAACCGCCTCGTAGCGAACCTGGGGCCAGTGCAATTGCACCCCGACGTTGCTCAGGTCTGCTGCCCGCTGGCCGAGAATCTGGGCACCGCCACGACCGTCTGTGCGTACCCAAACCCGCACATATTGCAGCGGCTTGTCCCTTTCCTGCTTGCCCATAAGCTGCTGCCAGGCAAGCTCTTCGCCAGTGTGGCGAGCCGACAACTGAATCTGCGAGGTCTGCCGAAGATAGAGCTGGTCCTGGAGGAGCTTCGGGCTAACGGCCTCAGGCGCAACGAGCATCCCTGCCTCGGCGCCAACACCGCCAAGCAAAGCCAGCAGCGTGGCCAAAGCTATTACCCGCACAATTCGTGCCCCCGATACGTACTTCATCCGCATCGCCTCCCGCAGTCCGTCCCGTGCCTGCCAGCATTAGGTATACGGGCCGAAGCCTTAGCCCGCCACCCATGCCACAAACTCATCGTAGCCCTGTCCAAACTGCTCCAGCGTACGCACCACCGGCAGATAAGTATCGAACTCCTCGACGCTCATCCCGTCCGGCTCATAAGCCATCCGGAAAAGCTTGCTCTTGAGTAGTTTCTCCAGCGTTCCCTCGGGCAGCGGCGTCCACATACCACGAGGGCTTATCTCGCGTGGCTGCGAGTCAAATTCCGCTTGCTTGTCCGGAAAAACGGTAATGAAGACGGTCACAGGACCATTGTTTACTGACCGCAAAATGTTCCACGGTCCGCGCCCTGAAGCCGGCAGCGGATAAGCCTTGGTGAGGCCTAGCCCCCCCTCCTGCGGCTTGTGGCACAACATGCGGTACTCACGCTGGCGAATGGCGGTGGAGCACCAAGTCTTAACCTCGGCCCAGTCGGGGACGCCAGCGGCCTGAAGCTCCTCACCCACGGGATCGTCCAGGCGGCCGTCCATGTGGGTGCGGAAAGAAACCAAGGCCGTGGAATTGGCTTCGATGGCCCCTGCGAAGGCAATGTGCTGCGGCAGGGAGAAGTTGACCGTGATGTTGACGCCCATGCCCTCGGCAGTGACTGCACAGCAGGCGTCCAAACCTGCGCGGGTGGCGGGCAGCTTAAACACCGTGTTCGGCGTGCCGCCGAGCTGCTCGGATAGCTGGGCGTAAACCCACCGAGCCTCCGAAACCATCGCTTCGGCGTCGTGAGCTTTCTTGGGGGAAAGTTGAAGCGATACGTACCCAATCGTGCCGTTGGTAAGTTCCCAGATGGGCCGCAAGAGGCGGGCATTGGCCACGACGACTTGTACGGTCATGGCGTAGGCCAGCTCGGCTGGGCTGTAGTTGGGGTGAGCTTCGCGAAGGCGGTCGCGGACGGGCGTCCAGTGGTCGGGGTTTTCCTTGCGGGCGATGTTGACGAGCACCGGATTGGTGGTCACCAGGCAGGCGCCCCGCCGCATGGCTCGTCGAAGATGGGCGGCGTAGTCGTTCCCCCAGTGAGCATTGGCCTCGCCCGAAAGCGTCATGCGGGTGAGGCGCGCCAGATTGCTCGTCTCAAGTGCCCTCAGCTCAGACTGAGCCGCCTCGACCAAGTCTTCACGCCCCCGCTGACGAAGAAGCGCCAGGCTCTCGCTGGTCGCCTCGGCCAGCGCCTCTCTCGAGAGGGCCTTCGAGCCGTGCCGCGCCCGATTGG
>Ga0315298_1001010_pt1 | contig 53481 bp, 48 predicted proteins | sample WHS_1_MG_FD_203077 | JGI IMG/M metagenome (GOLD analysis project Ga0315298, IMG submission 203077) | Extremophilic microbial mat communities from Washburn Hot Springs, YNP, Wyoming, USA - WHS_1_MG | ecosystem: Environmental > Aquatic > Thermal springs > Hot (42-90C) | place: USA: Wyoming... | reverse complement strand
TATGGACGATAGTCGGACAAGGCGTGGCTCATGCTTCGCTATCCTATCACACTGAGGACGGCCCTACTGCGCACACCAGCAGGCGGGCTGACACTCAGACCTTAAATCGAAAGGGGTAACTCCATGAAGGCGGCAGTTGTGGTAGCGGTGCTGGTTTCTGTGCTGGTATTGGCGATCGCTCCGGGGTTCGCGGCCGCTCGGCAGCACCCGAGCGCGACGACCATGACTTCCCAGCCCCAGCAGTTACATGGCATCGTGACCTCGGTGAATCCGAGCAAACACCGGCTGATGATTTCCAGCAGCAAGATGGTGATCAACCTCGCTCCCGGTGCCACCGTGATGCGCAATGGGAAGAAGGTAGCGCTCTCGGATCTGAAGACCGGCGATGCGGTCGTTGTGGCCGCGCATCGCTCGGGCACTCGACTGGTGGCTACCAGGATCGACCTGGCCACTTCGGCGGTAGCCGGCGCCCGCGAGCGGGAGATGACCGGCGTGGTCAAGAGTGTGGACACCCGTACGAACACCCTGACCCTGCAATCTGGTGAGACCATCCACCTGATGCGCAACACCCGTGTCATGGAGAACAACCGCACCATCATGCTGTCCCAGATCAAACCGGGCATGCATGTGCGAGTCACCAGCCGTGACGTCAAGGGTCGCATGGAGGCCAGCCAGGTGGTGGTGACCACAGCCCCGACCACCCGGACCCACGAACTCACCGGGACCGTCAAGTCCGTGGATAGGGCCAACAACACCTTCACCCTGGACAGCGGGCAGACTATCCGGGTGGACTCCCGCACCAGGATGCTGATGGGCACTCAGAGCATCAACCTGTCACAACTGAAACCAGGGGACAAGGTCAGGCTCAATGTAATGCCCGAGCGCGGCAACACCTATCTCGCCAGCCGGGTTGACGTGACCAGCAGCGCCTCTACCCGTTAGCCTTAGCGCGGGGAAGGCTGACCAATCGCCGGGGGGGAGCGTGCGCGCTCCCCCCCTTTTGCGCGGCCGCCTGTGCGGCTTCGACGCGGGGATGATGGCCCGCTGCACATGGCGCCCACCCCACTCGTGCTACGATGGCGGGCGGGCCGGTGGCCTTCCCGGCCGGGCCAGGCACATCCGGCTCAGCACCGCATAGGAGGGGGAAGAATGCGCAAGCCCTTGATGTACGCAGCCATCCTGCTGCTATTCCTGAGCCTGGTGGGATGCCAGCGGGGGGCCCAGCAGGCGGCCGCGCCCCAGACCATCCGGGGCGAAGTGACCGCCGTGCAGCCCAGCCAGAACGAGTTGACGGTGTCCTATCAGTCGCAGGGCCGGCAGCGCGAGCGCACGATCAACGTCAACGCCAGCACCGAGATTTACTCGCAGCAAGGGCAGAAGACCACCCTGGCCCAGGTCCAGGTGGGCGACCGCGTGGAGGTGCGCACCAGCCGCCAGCACGGGCGCTGGGTGGCTAGCCGGGTGGACGTGCTCTCCACCACCGCGCAGGCCCCGGGTGCGGGCCGGCAGATTCAGGGCCAGGTGACCGCGGTTGACCAGCAGCAGCACACCATCACGGTAAGCCAGGCGGGACAGGCGCCGCAAACGGTGTCGGTGCCCGCGGGCACGCCCATCACCAATGCCCAGGGCCAGACGGTCAACCTGTCGCAGGTGAAGCAGGGAAGCACGGTGACCATCACCGCCAGCCCCCAGCAGGGACAACTGGTCGCCAGCCAGGTGAACATCACTGCAGGACCCGGGGAACGGGTGGCGGGCGCGCAGCAGACCGCGCTGCAGGGGAACATCAGTGCGGTGGATACGCGCAACAACACCATCACCGTGACCCCGGCGGGCGGCGGGCAGGCCCAGACCGTGGAGGTGCCCCCGGGCACCAACATCACCCGCCGCGGTGAGCAAATTGACATCACTGACCTGCAGCCCGGCACGAACGTGCAGGTGCTGGGGAGCGAGCAGAACGGCCAGTTGGTGGCCAGCCAGGTGCAGGTGGTGCCACCCCCCGGCGGGGCAACGCGCACCATGCCCGCCGGCGCGCCCCCGCAGGGGGCTGCCCAGCCGGTGCCGCTGGTGCAGGGCCGGGTGGTGAGCGTCGATGCCCAGTCCGGGACGATCACTCTGCGCCCGGCCAGCGGCAATAACCAGCAGGTGATGGTGCCCGACGCGGTGCCCATCGTTTACCAGGGCCGCAATCTTGACCTGTCCGCGCTGCGGCCGGGCGCCCTGGTGCAGGTGCATGCCGTGCGCCAGAACGGCCGGCTGGTGGCCAGCCGGGTACAGGTGTCAGCACTGCCCGGGCAGACTGCGGCCGCCCCCGGCGCGAGCGGGGGCCAGCAGGTGCGGCTCCAGGGACAGGTGTCGGCAGTCCAGGCCGCGCAACAGATGATCGTGCTCTCCCCCCAGGGGACCGCACAGGTTTCGCTGCCTGCCCGTGTCCGGGTCATGCGCCAGGGCAAGTCGGCCAGATTTTCCGACCTGAAGCCCGGAGACCATGTGCTGGTGGTGGCCGATCGCTCTGGCGGGAAGTGGATGGCGCGCGTCGTGGACGTCGTCCTGGCACCGCCTGCCGGCAGTCAGGTGCTCGCGGGCCCGATTCGCACGGTGAATGCCCGGGACCTGATCACAATGCAGCCTTCCGGCGGCTCGGCCACCCGGGTGCGCCTGGCCTCCAACACCACCATCATGGACAACGGGAGGCGGGTGCAGGCGAGCAGCCTGCAGCAGGGCGACCAGGTGCTGGTGCTGGCAAGCCAGCAGGGGTCGCAGATGGTAGCCAACCGGGTGCTGGTCATCCCCAGCGGCCTGGTCTCGGGCACTCCCAACGCCTTCATGGGTCGGGTGCAGAACGTGAACGCGAGCCAGCGCACCCTGACGCTGGCGCTCATGGGCAGCGAGCGGATCTCGGTGCCCCCGGATGCCAGAATCTCCTACCAGGGCAAGTCGCTGCCGTTGTCCTCGCTGAAGCAGGGTTCTCGGGTGCAAGTGATGGCTTTGCCGCAGCATGGGCGGCTGGTGGCCACCAACGTCAACGTGCTCTCTCAGCCCAGTGCGGCGGTGGCTGGCGCCAGCCAAGCCTCCATCACGGGCACGGTGAAGTCGGTAGACCTGCAAGCACGTACCCTGCTCATCGCCGCCGGCCAGGCGGGCACGCGTTCCATCTCGGTGCCCAGCGGCACCAATATCGTATACCAGGGTCGCTCTCTCAACCTGAGCCAGGTGCGCCCGGGCTCCTGGGTCACGATCACCGCCTCCCAGCAGCAGGGCAAGTGGGTGGCGAGCCGCATTGACGTCCAGCGGGCCGCCCCCGCCCGGGCCGCAGCACGGTAGCATGACCGTAGCCACAAGGGGGAGCCGACCGGCTCCCCCTTGTGGCCCCTGCTCTTGCCCCTCGACTTTACCACTCTCCCACCTATCCCCTGGCTGGAGGGTAGTGTTGACCCCTGTGGGCCGGGTGTGCTACGTTAGCGGCACTCTACGCCCAGTGGAGGGCCCCCGTGCAGAAGGTCACCGCCCTCATCCCCACTTACAACGAAGCCGCCAACATTGCCGACTGCCTGGAGAGCGTGCGCTGGGCCGACGAGATCATGGTGGTGGATTCCTTCAGCACCGACGAGACGGTAGAAATTGCCCGCCGCTATACCGACCGCATCCTCATTCACGAGTATGTGAACTCCGCCACCCAGAAGAACTGGGCCATCCCCCAGGCCGCCCATCCCTGGGTGTTGATCGTGGATGCCGACGAGCGTATCCCCCCTGCCCTGGCCGAGGAGATTCGCCGGGTGCTGGCCGACGACGGCCCTTGTGATGGCTATTGGATAAAGCGCCAAAATGTCTTTCTGGGGCGCCCCATTCGCTACTGTGGCTGGCAAAATGACGGAGTGCTGAGGCTCTTTCGTCGGGAGCGCGGGCGGTATGAGGACCGCCACGTGCATGCCAGCCTGGTCCTGGACGGCCGCCGGGGCACATTGCGCACCCCCATGGTGCACTACTCCTACCGCGACCTCTACGCCGAGTTCGTGAAGATCTGGCGCTACTCGGGCTGGGGGGCGGAGGACGCGCTGTCCCGGGGGAAGCGGGGCTCATGGACCAGGGTGGCGCTCTATCCGGCCGGGGAGTTCGTCAAGAACTATTTCCTGCGCGGCGGGTGGCGCGACGGCATGCACGGGCTGGTGCTCTGTGGCTTCCAGGCCATGGGCGCCTTCGTCAAGTACGCCCGGCTCTGGGAGATGGAGATCAAGGGGAGCAAGACGGCCATCGGCCCCCGTGACCCCGACCTCTCCCGGTAGCCCCCGGCGGCCTCGGCAATGCTGGCCGGAGCCGTGCCATGAAGCCGCTTGCCATCCTGCATGTGGACCAGTTCCATTCTTGGGCCGGGCAGTCCCGCCGCATCTTCTCTCTGTGCCTGGAGCAGCGCGCCCTGGGCCACCGGGTGACCGTCGCGGTACCCCCCGACTCCCCGCTTTTCACCCGCTGTGCGGAGGCGGGCATCCAGGTCTGGGGCGGGTGCCGTTTTCCCCCGGGGGTTTCGCCCCTGCACCTGCTTGAGGTGGCCCGGCTGCGGCGGTTTCTGCAGGCGGGGCGCTTTGACATCGTGGACGCCCACGCCGATGTGTGGCCGCTGGCCCTGGCCCTGCGGGGTACGCGCTCGGTGCTCGTGCGCAGCCGCCACAACTCCCGGCCTACCCCCCCGCACTTGCTGAACCGCTGGCTGCATGGCCGGCATGTACGCCACGTCAACTGCAATGCTGCGAAGGCCGCCCGCCAGTTGGTCGAGAGCGGGCTGCTCCCCGCCGCCGCGGTGAGCGCCATCCCCTCGGCCATTGATCTGGCGCGCTTTGACCCGGACCTGCCGGGCGGGCCGGTGCGGGCCACGCTGGGCCTGCCCCCGACCGGGCCCTGTCTGATGGTTGTAGCCCGGCTGGATGGGCACAAGGGCCATCATCTGCTGCTGCAGGCGGCGCCGGAGGTGCTGCGGCGGCATCCCGAGGCCTTCATCACCTTCGTGGGCGAGGGGCCGGCCGCCCGGACCCTCGCCGACCTGGCACTGGGGCTGGGCATTGCCCACCGGGTGCATTTCCTGGGCTTCCGGGAGGACGTCCCGCGCGTGCTGGCCGCGGCGGACCTGTGCCTGCTCCCCTCGGAGGCCGAGGGTACGCCCACCTGCCTGGTGGAGGCGCAGGCCATGCGTGTCCCGGTGATCGCCACCCGGGTGGACGGCGTCCCCGACGTCATGCACGAGGGCGAAACCGGGCTACTGGTGGACTATGGGGACGTGCCCGCCCTCACCGCCGCGATCCTGCGCCTTCTGGATGACCCTGCCCTGGCCCGGCGCATGGGCGAGGCAGGACGGCGCCTGGTGGAGGAGAACTTCACCCTGCGGCGCATGGCCGAGCGCACCCTGGCCGCCTACCACACCGCGCTGGCCGCCGCCGGAGTGCCCGATGCCCAGGAGCCCTGACTCTGAGCGCGCCCACCGTATCGTAGAGATCATGGGCCGGCATTTCCCCGCCCGCACTGAGTTGCACTATGAGAACCCGCTGCAACTCCTGGTCGCGGTCATCCTCTCCGCCCAGACCACCGACGTCAAGGTTAATGAGGTCACCCCCGGCCTCTTTGCCGAGTACCGCACGGCTCGCGACTGGGCCCGGGCTGACCCAGAACGCCTGCAAAAGCAGATCCACTCGCTCGGGTTCTTCCGCAACAAGACCAAGGCACTGATCGGCATGGGCCGGGCCCTGGAGGAGGAGTTCGGGGGGCAGGTTCCCGGGACCATGCAGGAGTTACTGCGGATCCCCGGCGTGGCCCGCAAGACCGCCAACGTGGTGCTGGCCAATGCCTTCGGCAGGGCGGAGGGGGTGGTGGTGGATACTCACGTCAGGCGGGTCGCCTACCGCCTGGGCCTGACCACCCAGACTGCCCCCGAGAAGATCGAGCAGGACCTGATGGCCGTCATCCCCCGGCAGGACTGGGTCGCCGCCAGCAGCCTGCTGGTGCTCCTGGGACGCTACATCTGCGTGGCTGGCCGTCCCTTCTGTAGCCGCTGCCCGGTCTACGACCTTTGCCCCCGGGTGGGCGTGGAGAATCCGAGATAGCAGGGGAGCCCCTCCATGGGCTCCCATTCCCTCTCCCCCCCGGGAGAGGGTTGGGGCGAGGGGCTGCCATGACCCCAACCCCCACACGCCCTCAAGGATTTGGAATCTGGAATCTGGAATCTGGAATCTGGAATCCATGACATACCGCACGCTTACCCTGACCGAGACAGTCTTCCCCGCCCGCTCGCTGGCCCGCGAGGCCGCGCTGATCGGCGGCGCGGTGGCACTGACCGCGGCGGCGGCGCGGGTGGTGATCCCCTTGCCCTTTGCACCCGTGCCGATCACCGGGCAGACCTTCGCGGTGCTCCTCTCCGGCGCCGCCCTGGGCAGCTGGCGGGGGCTCGCGGCCATGCTGCTCTACCTGGTGCTGGGGGGGATGGGGCTGCCCATCTTCTCCCGGGGGACTGCCGGCCTATCCGCGGGCGCCGGGGGGTACCTGGTGGGCTTTGTCGGCGCGGCCTGGCTGGTCGGCCGGCTTTGTGAGCGCGGCTGGGACCGCCGCCCGCTCTCCTGCGCCCTGGCCATGGCGGCCGGCAGTGCCGTGCTCTATGCCTGCGCTCTGCCCTGGCTGGTGGTCTTCCTGGGGATGTCGTCGCTGCATGCGGTGGCCGTCGGCCTGCTCCCCTTCCTGCCCGGCGACGCCCTCAAGATCGCGCTGGCCGCGGGCCTGCTGCCGGGGGCGTGGAGGGTCTTGTCTCGCCTGTAGGGTGGGGGTGCGCGCCGGCCCCGTGAGGCCGTACCGCGACGCTGTCCCCTAACTGGCCGGCATGGTATGATGCCCGTGGGGGTTACCGGCGTCACCCTATCTCGGGGAGACGGCCTTCCGCTCGCTGCATGCCCGGAGTACAATTAGGTCATCATGCGCACCGGCACTGCGAATCTCCCGCTGCACGGCGGGGCGTGTCCAAGCTGGCTTTTCCCCCGGATGGTGGCCCTGTCCCGCGAGATCACCCGTTATGTGGTCGAGGAATACGGCCCCCTGGCCATGCTCGAGCGCCTGAGCGACCCCACCTGGTTCCAGGCGTTTGGGTGCGTGCTGGGCTTTGACTGGCACTCGAGCGGTGTCACCACCACCGTCACCGGCGCCCTGAAACAAGCGCTGCGGGGAACCGAGCGCGACCTGGGGCTCTATGTCGCCGGGGGGAAGGGCCGTGCCAGCCGGCAGACCCCCGACGAGATTGTGGACCACGTGGAGCACGGCGGGCTGGGCCTGGACGCGGGCGCCCTGGTCTACGCCAGCCGTCTCTCCGCCAAGGTGGACAACACCGCGGTGCAGGACGGCTACCAACTCTACCACCACTGCTTCCTCTTCACTGCCAAAGGGGAGTGGGCGGTGGTGCAGCAGGGGATGAACGACGCCAACAACTATGCCCGCCGCTACCATTGGCTCAGCAGCAACCTGCCCTCTTTTGTGAGCGAGCCGCACTCCGCGGTGTGCGCCGAGCGGGAGGGGGGAGAGATCACCCTGAACATGGTGGCCGAGGAGGGGGAGGAAAGCCGCCGCGTGACCGCGCTCCTGTCCCAGGAGAAACCCGACCGGCTGGCCGCCGAGATCCGCAAGATGCAGTCACTCTCCCTGCCCCGCCACCACCAGGTGCTGGTGGCCGACCTCAACCCCAAGAACCTGGAGCGGCTCTTCGCGAAGAGTTACGAGCGCCAGGCGGAGAGTTTTGAGGCCCTGCTGGGGGTGCCGGGAATCGGCCCCAAGAGCGTGCGCGCCCTGGCGCTCATCGCGGAGTTGGTGCACGGGGTGAAGTCCAGCCGGCGTGACCCCGCCCGCTACTCCTTTGCCCACGGCGGCAAGGATGGCTTCCCCTACCCCGTGGACCGTGAGAACTACGACCGCTCCATCTCCATCCTGCGCCAGGCCCTGGCCAAGGCCAAGGTGGGCCAGACCGACCGCCTGCGGGCCATCGCGCGGCTGGCGCGGTGGTAGAGGGATAGGGTCTCGGGTCTCGCGTTTCGGGGGGGGGCAGCCTTTCGCCAGGTCCAGCCCTAGCCCGCAAAGCGTCCTGGCTCCCTCACCTTTCTCCTCTTCTCCTTCTACTCTCTCGGCCCGGCAGGGCCGCCGACCCCTCCCGGAATGCCAGCGCTGGTGCGGGCGCGTCTGCCCAGGGCACCCCGCCGGACTTGCCGCGGGGGGTGCCTTGTGCTATACTGGGCACGTAGCAATGGCATCGGTAAGGCCTCGCCAAGACTGGGAGCATTCCCAGTCTTTGGTGTTAAGGAGCGGACATTTTCATGAATATAGACTTCGTACAGGCGCTGCGAGACATAGAAAAAGAGAAAGAGATCCCCCTGGAAGTGCTCGGGGAGATCATCGAGGCAGCGCTTGTATCAGCCTATAAGAAGCACTACGGCAGCAGCGGCGAGATCCACGTGGAGATCGACTGGGAGGAGTCCCGGGCGAGCGTCTACACCCGCAAGACCGTGGTGGAGGTGGTGGAGAATCCCCACGTCGAGATGTCCCTGGACGAGGCACGTCGGCTGGACCCAGAGTTGCAGGTGGGGGAGACCCTGGATATCGAGGTGACCCCGGAGAACTTCGGGCGCATCGCCGCCCAGACCGCCAAGCAGGTGGTGGTGCAGCGCATCCGGGAGGCCGAGCGCGACATCATCTTTGAGGAGTTCGCCGAGCGCGAGGGCGAGGTGGTGACCGGGGTAGTGCAGCGGCGGGAAGGGCGTTCGGTGCTCATTAACCTGGGCAAGGTGGAGGCCCTGCTGCCGCCCTCCGAGCAGATGTCACTCGACACCTACCGCTTTGGGGAGCGGATCAAGGTGTTCGTGGTGGAGGTCAAGAAAACCACCAAGACCCCCCATGTGCTGGTCTCGCGCAGCCACCCCGGGCTGTTGCGGCGTCTTTTCGAGTTGGAGGTCCCCGAGATTCACGACGGGGTGGTGGAGATCAAGGCTATCGCCCGCGAGGCTGGGGTGCGCTCCAAGGTGGCGGTGGCCAGCCGTCAGGACAACGTGGACCCGGTGGGGGCCTGCGTGGGCCACCGCGGGAGCCGGGTGCAGGCGGTGGTGGACGAACTGCGCAACGAGAAGATTGACATCGTGCGCTGGAGCGACGAGATGACGCAGTACCTGGCCAGCGCGCTCTCGCCCGCCCGGGTGTCGCAGGTGCTGGCGGACGAGGAGAACAAGACCGCGACCGTGATCGTCCCCGATAACCAACTAAGTCTGGCCATCGGCAAGGAAGGCCAGAACGTGCGGCTGGCGGCGCGGCTGACCGGGTGGCGGATCGACATCCGCAGCGACTCGCAGATGCGGGCCGCCGCGCAAGAGGAGTACGCGAAGGAAGAGCGGGCGGAGGAAACGCCTGCGGTCGAGGAGATGCCTCCGACGGAGGCCGTGCAGATGGAGGCTAGAGAGGCCCCGGTGCGCGGAGACGCTGGCGAGCGAGGGGCACAGGAGGCGGCTGAGTCGGAGGCGGAGGCCCCGGCTGTGGAAGAAGAAGTGAGCACTGATGGCGGCGCCTAAGCGGCAGCCGCAGCGCTCCTGTGTGGCCTGTCGGCAGGCGCGGGAGAAGCGGGCGCTCATCCGGGTGGTGCGGACCCCGGAGTGCCGGGTGGAGGTGGATACGCAGGGCAGGGCCCCAGGCCGGGGCGCCTACCTATGCCGCACGGCGGCCTGCCTGGAGCGGGCGCTGAAGACAAAGAGTATCGAACGGGCATTGGGATGCCCGCTAAACGAAGAAAGTGTTAGCCGTCTGCGTGAGGCGGTGTCCCGGTAGGCCGGCGGTGGCCCACGGGGCCACCTTGGGAGCGGCAGAGGGACTGGAGGTACTTGGATTTGGCCAAGATGACGGTACTGGAGCTGGCGAAGGAACTGGGCATCCCTGTTCCCAAACTGAAGCCAACCCTGGGCAACCTGGGTGTGGAGGTCACGCGCGTCAGTGACATTCTGCAGGAGCAGGACATCCAGCGCGTGCGGCAGGCCCTGGGCAAGCCCGAGCGCCCGGAATTCAAGCGCGTGGTGCGCGAGCCCGAGCCGACCACGACCGAGGCTCCTGCGACAGCCGAAGCCGCCGCCCCCGAACGCCCCCAGCCCGCCGCGCCTGCCGAGCAACCGGTTAGCGCCCCCGCTCCCGCGCCCACTGGCGAGCAGCCCCAGACCTCCCGACCCACGGCTGAGCGCCCACCCTACGGCGGCGAGCGTCCCTCCGGTGCTGGCACGGGCCAGCGCCCCAGCGGTCAGTATGGCGGCCCGCGCCCGGGCGGCCCCGGCACGGGGCCACGCCCCAGCGGCCGGCCTTCCGGTCCCGGCCTGGGCCAGCGCCCCAGCGGGCCCTACAGCGGCCCGCGCCCGGGCGGGCAATACGGCTCGCGTCCGGGTGGCCCCGGCGGCCCCCGTCCCGGTGGCCCCTATACCGGGCCTCGCCCCGGCGGTCCTGGGCGGCCCTCCGGCCCCCGTCCGCCCCGCTTCGAGGGCGCACCCGTGCTGCCTGCCGGCACCTCCCGGCGCGATCGGCCCCCTCAGGGGCAGCGCGCCAAGCCCTGGGAGCGCCGCGACACCCCCCATCGTGGTCCGCTCAAGACCATCGGTGGCGATGCTGGCACCAGCACCCGCTGGGCGCCCCGGCGCCGGGGCAAGCGCGAGCAGCAGCCTGCCGTGCGCCAACGCGAGCCAGAGGTAAACGAGATTACCCTGACCGGGCCGGTGAGCGTCAAGGACCTGGCCGCGGAGTTGCACATTGACGCCTCCCGCATCCTGGGCCAGCTGCTCGGGATGGGGCTGCTCGCCGACATCAACCGCACCCTCGACCCCGAGGTGGCGGTCAAAGTGGGCGAAAAACTGGGCAAGACCATTCACCTTGAACTGGCGGAGGCAACGGAGGAAACACCGGCAGTTACCCGGCCCACCTCTGCCCCCCGCGGCAAGCCCGTGCCACGGCCGCCAGTGGTCACCATCATGGGTCACGTGGACCACGGCAAGACCACGCTCCTGGATGCCATCCGCCACACCAAGGTGACCGAGCAGGAGTTTGGCGGCATCACCCAGCACATCGGCGCCTACCAGGTGGACGTCGGCGAGAAGAAGGTCACCTTCCTGGACACTCCGGGGCACGAGGCCTTCACCGCCATGCGCGCCCGGGGCGCCAGCGTCACCGACATCGCGGTGCTGGTAGTGGCCGCGGACGACGGAGTGATGCCCCAGACCATCGAGGCCATCAACCACGCCCAGGCGGCCAAGGTGCCCATAGTGGTGGCGATCAACAAGATCGACCGCCCCGAGGCCCAGCCCGACCGAATCAAGCAGCAACTCATGGAGCATGGGCTGGTGCCCGAGGAGTGGGGCGGCGACCAGGTGATGGTGCCCGTTTCCGCGAAAGAGAAGACCGGGCTCGACCAGCTGCTGGAAATGCTGCTCCTGGTGGCCGAGATGCAGGACCTCAAGGCCGACCCCAACGTGCCCGCGGTGGGCACCGTGGTGGAGGCCGAGTTGGATAAGCAGCGGGGCCCGGTGGCCACTGTGCTGATCCAGGAAGGCACCCTGCACGTCGGCGATAGCGTGATTGCCGGCACCGCCCATGGCAAGGTGCGGGCGATGACCGACCATACGGGCAAGCGGATCAAGGCCGCCGGGCCCTCGCGGCCGGTGCAGATAACCGGCCTGGACAGCGTGCCCCAGGCCGGAGATGTGCTGGAAGAGGTCTCCGGCGAGCGCCTGGGCAAGGCCCTCTCCGACAGTCGCCAGGTGATCGAGCGGGCCGACCGCATGAAGTCGGTGGCCCGAGTGAGCCTGCAGGACCTCTACCAGCAGATCCAGACCGGCGAGGTGAAGGACCTGAACATCGTGCTCAAAGCCGACGTGCAAGGCTCCATCGAGGCCATCGGTAAGAGCCTGCAGCAGTTGGGCACGGCTGAGGTGCGCACGAATATCATCCACGCCGGCGTGGGCGACGTCACCGAGAGCGACGTCATGCTGGCCGCGGCCTCGAGCGCCATCATCATCGGCTTCAACGTGCGCGGTGAGGCCCAGGCCAAGGCGCTGGCCGAAGAGCAGGGCATTGACGTTCGCCTGTACCAGGTGATCTACGACATTATTGACGATGTGCGGGCGGCCATGGTAGGCCTGCTGGCGCCGGTCTACGAAGAGGAAGTGGTGGGTCGGGCGGAGGTCAAGGCCGTCTTCAAGGCCAGCAAGGTTGGCACTATCGCCGGCTGCGGGGTGACCAAGGGGAAGATCGTGCGCGGCGCCGACATGCGGGTGCTGCGCGGCGACCAGAAGGTGCACCAGGGCAAGGTGGACTCGCTGAAGCACCTCAAGGAGGACGTGCGCGAGGTGCTGGAAGGCTTCGAGTGCGGCATCTTCTCTACCGGTTACAGCGACGTCCAGATCGGCGACGTCATCGAAGTCTATCGCACGAGAGAGGTACGCCGGGAGACTTTGTAAGGGGTCTCCCGCTTTGCCATGGCCATCTTCTTCGGCACGCTGATTGTCGAGTTGGAGATCACCGACAGCCTGACGCTCAAAGACAAGCGGCATGTAGTGAAAAGTATGCTCGACCGCATCCGGGGGCGCTTCAACGTGGCCGCGGCGGAGGTGGAGCAACTGAACTCGGTGCGGCACGCCACTCTGGCGGTGGCGGCGGTGGGGAACGAGCGGGGCTTCGTGCACGAGATCCTCTCCAAGGTGCAGGAGGCCATGGACAACGATCCCCGGACTTTGGTGCTCGATTTCCAGACGGAAGTGTCCTGACATGCCCACACAACGCCAGGTGCGGCTGGGGGAACTGCTGCGGGAAGAGGTCAGTCGCATTATCCGCGAGGAAGTGAAGGACCCCCGGCTGGGCTTCGTCAGCCTGACCGAGGTAGAGGTTGCCCCCGACCTGCGGCAGGCCACCATTTTCGTTTCGGTGATGGGCACGCCCGAGGAGCAGCGGGGCAACCTGGCGGCGCTGGAATCGGCGGCCGGCTTCATCCGGCACCGGGTGGGCCGTGACCTGCGCCTGCGCCACATCCCCGAGTTGACCTTCAGGTTGGACCGGTCCCTGGAACGTGGCGCCCGCATCTTTGAACTGCTGGCGCAAGTCAAGCGGGAGGAAGGCGGCTCTGGCAGGGAGTAGGCTCCAGATCAGCGAGACCATCCGCCGGCATCGCGCCTGCCTGGTGTCCACCCATGTGAACCCCGAGGGCGATGCCATCGGCTCCCTGCTCGCCCTTACTCTGGGGTTGGAGTCGCTGGGGATGACGGTCTATCCCGTGCTCGCGGAGCCGCTGCCCCCCCTCTATGCCTTCCTGCCCGGCGCCGAGCGCCTCACCACCACCCTGCCTTCCACCCTCCCCGACCTGGGGATCGCGGTGGATTGCGACGGGTCAGGTCGCCTGGGCAGCCTCGAGCCGGCCTTTCTGGGCCTGCCCGAGTTGGTGGATATTGATCACCATGCCAGCGGGCGGCGCTTCGGCACCGCACACTGGGTGGACCCCCGAGCCGCCGCCGCGGGGGAACTGGTGGAGTCGCTGCTGCGGGGGTTGGGCGTGCGCTTCACGCCCGACATGGCCCAGAACCTCTACGCCGCCATCTATACCGACACCGGCCGCTTTTCCTATAGCAATACCGGCCCCCGCGCCCTCAACGCGGCCGCGCGAATGGTGCGAGCAGGGGCACAGCCCGTACTCATCTTCCGCAACCTCTACGAGAGCCGGCCGCCGGCCGCAGTACGCCTGCAGGGGGAGGCCCTGCGCACGCTGCAACTGACCGACGACGGGCTGGTGGCGTGGGCGGTGCTCACCCGGGAGGCCTTTGCCGCGGCGGGCGCCGAGCGGACCGATACCGAGGGGATTATCGAGGCCGTGCGCACCGTGCGCGGGATCGAGGTGGGCATTCTCTTTGCCGAGCAAGCTGACGGGACCATACGTGCCAGCCTGCGCAGTCGGGGACGGGTGGACGTGGCCCGGCTGGCGCTCGCCTTTGGCGGCGGGGGCCATCCCCGCGCCGCCGGGTGCACGCTGCCCGGTCCGCTGCCGGAGGCGACCGCACGCCTGGTGGGGGCCGCGCACCGTGCCCTGCAAGGGGAGCCTGGCGATGGCATGGCAGCCCATTGACGGCTTCATCAACCTGCTCAAGCCCCCCGGGCCCACCAGCCAGGAGGCGGTGACCCTGGTGCGGCGCATTCTGGGCGCGGCCAAGGGCGGGCATGCGGGCACGCTCGACCCCATGGCCGCAGGCGTGTTGGTGATCTGCCTGGGGCGGGCCACCCGCCTGGCCGAGTATGCCGGCGGGGGCGTGAAGACCTACCGGGCCGAGATCACCTTTGGCCTCACCACCGACACCCTGGATGCCGAGGGGCAGGTGACGGCGGAGGTTGACGCCTCGGGAGTGGGGGAGGAGGCGCTGCGGGAGGCGCTGGCTGGCCTGACGGGCGCCCTCACCCAGGTGCCCCCCGCCTACTCCGCGGTGCATGTCGGGGGGCGGCGGGCCTACCGCCATGCACTCAGCGGCGCCGCGGTAGCGCCCGAGCCGCGTGCCGTGCAGGTGCACCGCTTGGATCTGCTGGAGTTTCTCCCCGGCGAGCGGCCGCGGGCGCTGGTCGAGGTGGAGTGCTCGCGGGGGACCTATGTGCGTAGCCTGGCGCTGCAGATCGCCGAGCGCATGGGGACCGTAGGTTATCTTTCCTTCCTGCTGCGCACGCGGGCAGGGGAGTTCGGGATCGCCCAGGCCCTGACCCCCGACGAGGTGGGGGACGAGGTGGCGGCAGGGCGGGACCCGGTGCTGCCGCTGGACTGGCCCCTGGGAGGCTTGCCGCGGCTGGACCTGGACGAGGCCCAGGCGCGGCGGGTCATGCATGGGAGCGCGGTGGAGGCCCCCGGCGAGGGGACAGTCCGGCTATACTGGCAGAACGAGATGATTGCGGTGGGCGAGGCGGGCAGCGGGCAGGCCCGGCCCCACCTCGTATTTCGGAGCGAGCCGCAATGCTCCTGATGCAGGAGTTCCTGGAGTGGCCGTGGTCGGCGGCGGTGGTGACCATGGGCGTCTTCGACGGCGTCCACCTGGGCCACCAGGCGCTGCTGGAGCGCACCGTGCGGGTGGCCCGGGAGCGCGACTGGCGGGCGGTGGCGCTCACCTTCGAGCCGCACCCCGATGCGGTGCTGCGTCCCGAGCAGGCGCCGAAACTGCTAACCACCACCATGGAGAAGGCCGCGCTGATCGAGCGGCACGGCATAGAGGTGCTGGTAGTGGCCCGTTTTGACCAAGCGCTGGCCGACACCGAGCCCGAGGATTTCATCCGCCGCGTGTTGGTGGGCAAACTGACCGCGCGCTACGTGGTGGTCGGCCATCGCACGCGCTTCGGGCGGCGGGCGCGGGGTGACGTGAGCCTGCTGCGGGAGGTCGCCGGGCCGCTGGGGGTGGAGGTGGAATGCGTGGGGCCGGTCACCGTGGATGGGCAAGTGCCCAGCAGCACCCTGATCCGGGAGCGGGTGGCCGCCGGGGAGATCGCCCAGGCCAACCTGCTTCTCGGCCGGGAGTACACGCTGACCGGCACGGTGGTTCACGGTGAGGAGCGTGGCCGCACCCTGGGCTTCCCCACCGCCAACCTGGAGGTGCCGCCGGAGCGTCTGCTGCCGGGCAACGGGGTCTACGCCGCCCTGGCCCGGTGGGAGGAGCACAGTGCGCCGGCGGTGGTGAATGTCGGCCGCCGCCCCACCTTCCGTGGCGAGGGAGTCACCGTCGAGGCCTACCTGCCCGGCTTCTCCGGCGACCTCTATGGCCGGCGTCTGACCCTGGCCTTCCGCCGCCGCCTGCGGGAAGAGCGCCGCTTCGATAGCCCGGAGGCGCTGCGGAAGCAGATGGCCCGTGACGCCGAGGAGGCGACCAAAGAGTAGGGGCGGCCGTCCCTGGCCCCCCACGCCGCTCTCCCCCCGGGAACCTATCGCCGCCGCTTCCCTCCCCCTTGCGCTAATCGCTCTTGCCTGATGCCCAATGCCTGCTGCCTATCCCTCCCCCCTCACCGCCTCCGCGAGTTCCCGGCCCGCGGCCCGGCACGCCGCCAGATCGTCGGGGGTAGGGCGGTAGGTGGCCTTGATCCCCTCCCGGGTGCGGGTGACCGCGATCTCCTGCATGGTGTCCTCCACCACCTTGATCGCTCCCCCGCCCCAGCCGTGGGAGCCGAAGGCAAAGCCGATCTTGCCCTCAGGGCGCAGGCCGCGCAATTCCTCCAGGATCTCGGCCATCGCCGGCAGGCAGCGCCGGTTGATGGTGGCGCAGCCCAGGGCCAGGCCCCGGCTTTCCACAATGTCGCGCACCAGCGCGGTGCGGTCGGAGACGGGCACCAGGTACATGCGCGCCTCCACCCCCGCTTCCTCCACGCCCTCCATGACGGCGCGGGCCATGCGCTCCGTGCTGCCCCACATGGAATCGTAGGCGACGATCACCCGGGGCTCGCCCGGGCTGGTGCACCACTTGGCATAGGCCTGCACGATCTCGCCGGGGTTCGCCCGCCAGATTATCCCGTGACTGGGCGCAATCATCTCGATGGCGATCCCCGCTTGCTGCACCTCTGCCAGTTTACGCTCCACCTGCCTATCGAAGGGGGTGAGGATGTTGGCATAGTACTTGGAGGCCTCGTCCATGAGCACGCAGTGGTCCACCTGGTCGTCGAAGCGCTCGCTGGCAGCATAGTGCTGGCCGAAGGCGTCGTTGGGCATGAGCAGGCGCAGTTCCGGGCAGTAGGTGAACATGCTGTCGGGCCAGTGCAACATGGGGGCGGGCACGAAGGCCAGCGTGCGCCCGCCCAGGTCCACGCTGTCGCCGGCGCCGACGGTGCGGATGTTCCAGCCCTCGGTACGATAGTGCTGGCGCAGCGCCTTTTCCCCGGCCGGCGTGCAGATCACCGTCGCCTGGGGGGCGCGCTCCATCACCGCCGGCACCGCGCCGGAGTGATCTATCTCCACGTGGTTGACCACCATGTAGTCCAGTCTTTCCAGGGGTAGGAGGGCCGAGATGCGCTCGAGCATTTCCGCGGTGAAGGGGGCCATCACCGTGTCCACCAGGGCCGTGCGCTCGCCGCCCTGCACCAGGTAGCAGTTGTAGGAGGTGCCGCGGGTGGTGTGGTAGTGGTGGCCGTGGAACTCGCGTACGTCCCAATCCACCGCCCCCACCCAGTGCACCCCCTCCTTGATTTCCACCGGCCGATAGACCGCTTCGGGCATGACAGGCCTCCAGTTTGTTATGAGTTCGCGCCAGGATACCCGGCCGCGTGGCAGTTCTTATCCGTACCATGGCACAAGCCCTTGTCTGCCGTGTACAATAATGCCTACAAGAGTACTGGCCTACCTGTTGCCCGCTCCCCTGGGCAAGCCCGCCTGGTTTGACACTGCGCAGGGGCGGCTGCTATAATCGCCTGCCAGCACTCCCACGAGGTAGCCCATGGCCAACGAACTCCAGCCCCTTCCCCGGGAGCATGCCCTGGCGCCCGTGTCGGCCCACCTGACACCTCCCCCTGCCCCGCCCTCCGACGTCGTCCATCTGCTGCGCGCGATTTTCCTGCGGCGGCGACTGGTGGCGGCGATCTTCCTGGCGGTGGTGTTGCTGGTCGGGCTCTACAGTTTCCTCGCCCCCCCCATGTACGAGTGCACCGGCAGCCTGCTGGTGCAGCAGAATGAGCTGGGGCTGGGCGGGGGCATGAACGCGGGGGCATCGGCACTGGGAAGCCTACTGGGGGGCGGTGCCGGACCCTCGGTGAGCACCGAGACCGCCATCCTCAATAGCAAGCAGTTGGTCGCCCAGGCGGTCAAGCGCTCTGGCCTCAACCCCCAGCGCCCATCGGACTGGTTCCTGGAAGCGCGCGACGTGGACAAGACGAACGTGGTGCGGGTGACCGCACGCGCCCACTCCCTGGAGAAGGCCACACTGCTCTGCCGCAACCTGATCGCCACCTATCTCTCCTTCAGCCGCACCATGAACCGGGAGGCGGCGGGGAGCGCGGCGCGCTACGTGCAGCAGCAGATGCGCGACGCCCAGGCCAAGTTGGTGGCCGCCCAGGATCGGCTGCGCCGCTTCAAGGAAGAAACCGGCACCACGGCCCTGGACGTGGAAACCCAGGAGCAGGTGACCCGCCTGGCGGAGGTAATGCAGCAATTGGAGCAGGCCAAGGCCGAAAGCCGGGCGGCCCAGGCCCAACTCGGTCGGGTCAATGATCTTCTGCGCACCCAGGCCCCGACCATCGTGGCCAGCACCAGCCTCGCTGACAACCCCGTGGCCGCGCAGTTACGGTCCACCCTTACCGACCTGGAGACCGAGCGCGCGCAGGCTCTCGATGAGTACACTCCCACCTCCGCGGTGGTAAAGAACCTGGAGGCGCGCATCGCCGACGTCAGCCGCCGTCTCTCCCAGATCGCCCGCGAACAGGCAGAGACGGTGGTGCGCGAGCAGGAGCGGGCGGTTAACCCCGTGCACCAGTCGCTACTGCAGAACGCGGCGCAACTCGACGTGAGCCGGGCTGCCGCCCAGGCCCGTATCGCCGCTCTCAGCGGCACCGCCCGTGAGGGCCAGCAGCGGCTGATCGGGCTGCCTCGCAAAGAGTTCGAACTCGCGCAACTGATGCGCGAGGTTGAGACCTACACCCGCACCTACGCCTTGCTCACCAGTCGCTATCAAGAATTGCGGATCGCGGAGGAAGCCGAACTGTCAAATGCGAGCCTGATGGAGCGGCCCAAAGGCGAGCGGCGCCCGGTCACGCCCCGGCGCACACTCAACCTGGCGCTCGCCATCATGCTCGGGGCCCTGCTGGGCGTGGGTACCGCCCTGCTCGCCGACCACTTCGGTGCGACCGCCCACCCCGACGAGATTCCAGAACGCCTGGGCGCCCCGCTGCTGGGCGAGGTTCCCGCATTACCGGCCGGGCAGCAGGTCTTGCTGGCCGAGACGCATGCCGCCTCTCCCCTGGCCGAGTGCTACCGTACCATCCGCAACAACGTGGCCCTGGGGGCAGGGGGTGTGCAGGCCTTACTGGTTACGAGCGCCGGCTCGGGGGAAGGGAAATCACTGACCGCGCTCAACCTGGCCACCGCCTTTGCCCGCCAGGGCAAACGGGTGCTGCTGGTGGATAGCGACCTGCGCCGGCCCTGCCTGCACGAGCGCCTGGGTCTGGAGGCCGGAATCGGCCTGGCCGAGGTGCTGACGGGCAAGAGCGCCCTTACCCCCGCGCTGCGCCAGACCAACATTCCCGGCCTCCACCTGCTGGCCGCAGGCAGCGCCCGCAGCGAGGCCATGGACCTGCTCGACGCCGGCCGGCTGCGCGCCCTGCTGGCGGAGGTTCGTCCGGCCTACGATTTCATTTTGCTCGACAGCCCGCCTGCGCTGGGGGTCTCCGACACCCAGGTCCTGGCCGACGCTGCCGACGGCGTCCTGCTGGTGGTGGGGGCCGCGAGCGCGCACCGCTCCGACCTGGCCCAACTGCGCCGCCTGCTCGCCTTCGTGCGCGCGCAGGTGGTGGGCGCCGTCATCAACCGCGTGGACCTGGAGGCCGGGGGGCGCCTGGGTCGCTACCTCGGGTACTACCACAGTTATGGTCCCTACCTGCCCCCGGACGAGCCCGGCCCCCCCAGCCTCCCCGCATAGCCTGACCTTGGCCTCACAATCCGCTCCCCCGTGTGGAATAACTCCCCTGGTTATGCCCTGACTACTACCTGCCGCCGGCACGCTCGGCCACTACCCCGGCGAGCAGCGTGATGGCCGCAACGGCCAATGCGCAGGCAAGCCCAACATCGCGGCAACACAGGGAGGAACTGGCTATGCCTGACGGCAAGCGCTATATCGTGCAGGTGGCGGCGGCCATCCGCTGCATCGCCCTGCTTGCGGTTACCATCTGCCACCATTTCGACGGGGCCAGCCGCCTGACCGACCTCCTGCTCCTGGGCGGGGTGGTCTATGCCCTGCTCACGACCTTTCACCCACAGGGCCGCCGGTTAGGCTTCTTCCTCGCGGCTACAGTGGTGCTTGACGTTGCGTACATCTCCGCCCTGATCGGGGTCACCGGTCACAGCGAGTACATGCTGCTCTACTACCTGCCCATCCTGCTTGCCACCATGCAACTGCGCCTGCGGGCTGCCGTTGCGGCCTCCATGTTGGCCACCGCCGGGCTGGTGCTGGTGGTGGGGATGCGGGGCGACACGCTCACTTTCACGGGCTCCCCCATGATGCAGGTATACCTGTTCGCAGGCTCGGCGCTGGTGCTCGCGGGATGCTTCTTCGCGCTGCGCAGCGCCACCACCCGGCAAAGCGAGACCGCCCGCCGTCTGGAGGAGGCGCTGCAGCGGCTCTCCGCCATGCACGAGGTGGCCCGCTCCGGCCACGGCCCCGACGGCCTGCGCAAACTGGCCCATACCACCGCCAAGCAGGCCACCGAACTGGTGGGCGCCGATTATGGCTACCTGGCGCTCGCGGATCCCGGAGGTGGGCTTTCCGTGCAGGCGGTGCATATGGAGCGGCGTCCGGAGAGCCACATCGCCTTCGACCCGCACGTGGCCCATCATTCCGTGGTCAACCGCGCCCCCGTCGCCAAGAGCGTGCACTGGGACGGCAAAGGCGACTTCACCGTTGTCGCCGTGCCCCTGATTGTGGGCGGGCATCCGATCGGGGTGCTGGAGGTGATCCGCCACTCGGCCCGTAGCCTGCGCAGCCGGGAAGTGGAACTGCTGCGCGCCCTGTGCAGCGAGGCCTCCGCTACCATCGAGGCGGCCCGCCTGCGGGACGAGGCCTACACCCTGGCCGCGGTCGACCAGACCACCGGCCTCTATATCAACGAGGAGTTCCGGCGGCTGGCCTCCGAGGTGCTGCGCGAGGCCGGCAACCGGCCCATGGCCATTGTCGCCTTTGACCTGGACGGCAGCACGGAGACCAGCAGCCGTTACGGACAGGAAGCCTGCGACGAGCAACTGACCGTCTTCGCCGACGTCATCCGGCGCGGGGTGCGCGATCATGACCTCGCTGGCCGGCTGGGCCCGGACGAGTTCGCAGTGCTCTTGGTGGACTGCAACGAGGACGGTGCCCGCAGCGCGGCCGCCCGGCTGCGCGGGGCCTTCTCCCGGCGGGCTTTTCACTTCCCGCAGGGGGAGGGGCCGGTCACTGCCACCGTGTGCGCCGGCATCGCGGCTACCGTTCCCGACGAGGTGCTCGAAGAGCCACTGGCCCTGCTAAACCGCGCCGAGAGCGCGCTCACCGCGGCCAAGCAGCAGGGCCCAAACCAGATCGCGGCCTGGGCCGCCGAGGCCTCCGGCGTCTCAGGGCAACTCGGCCGCCTGCTGCGCTCCAGCCCGCAAGACAGCACCTGGAAATAGCGTCAAGACTGACCTGGCAGCAACGAGAAGGGCACGGCTGCGGCCGTGCCCTTCCGTTTTCCCGCAGCGAGACCGGGAAGCCTACACCTTGGCTTCCTCCATGGTCTCCACCGGCTCGTGCGTCTTCTCGTTCATCTCAATGCCGCCCCGCTTGGAGAGCATGACCGCAATGAAGAGCGCGATGATACAGACTGCCACGATGGCGGTGCGGGCGCCGACGGAGATCTGGCCCAGCGTCTGCGCTCCCACGAACGGGGCGAGCAGGATGGCGACCAGGTTCATGACCTTGATCAGCGGGTTCAGGGCCGGGCCGGCGGTGTCCTTGAGCGGGTCGCCCACGGTGTCACCTATGACCGCGGCCTTGTGGAACTCCGTGCCCTTACCGCCGAAGAGCCCATCCTCGATCTTCTTCTTGGCGTTGTCCCAGGCGCCGCCCGTGTTGGCCATGAAAACCGCCATCAGTTGCCCGGAGAGGATGGCGCCGGCGAGGTACCCGCCTAGCGCCGCCGCCCCCAGGCCAAAGCCCACTGCCACCGGGGTGGCAATGGCCAGCAGACCCGGGCCGATGAGTTCCTTCTGCGCCGCCGCAGTGGAGATGGCCACGCAGCGGGAGTAGTCAGGACGACCTGTGCCCTCCATGATCCCCGGGATCTCCCGGAACTGGCGGCGCACCTCATCCACCAATAACTCGCTCGCCCGGCTTACCGCACGGATGGCGAAGGAGGAGAACAGGAACGGCACCGCCCCGCCAATGAGCAGCCCGATGAACACGGCAGTCACGTTCAACTGGATGCCGACGTTGGTGATGATCGGGCTCTGCATGAACTCCCTGGTGCTGGAGATCAGTTGCGACTCGCTCACGAAGGAGCGGAAGAGCGAGATGGCGGCGATCACCGCAGTGGCGATCGCAAAGCCCTTGGTGAGGGCCTTGGTGGTGTTGCCCACGGCGTCCAGCCGGGCTACGATGCGGTGGGCCGCCTGGTTGCCGCCCTCACCTTCCTTCAGCGCGCCCGACATCTCGAAAATGCCATTTGCGTTGTCGGAGATGGGGCCGTAGGTGTCCATGGCCAGGATGTAGCCGGTCGTGGTGAGCAGGCCCAGGCCCGACAGCGCCACGCCATAAGCACTCAACGCCAAGTCACCCTGGAAGATGATCAGCGAGCCCATGATGGTGCCCGCGATGGCGACGATGCCCCAGACGCTCGATTCCAGGCCGTAGGCCAGCCCGGAGAGTAGCATGGTGGCGGTGCTGGTGCGGGTCGAATAGGCGATTTCTGTCACCGGCCGCTTGTCGGTGGCGGTGAAGTACTCGGTGAGCCGGCCGATGATCAGGGCCAGCACGATGCCCAGGAAGGTGGCCGCGAAGTACTTCCAACTGCTGATGCCACCCAGGTACCAGTAGGAGATGGCGCCGAAGGCGACAGCCGCCACAATGGCCGACAGCCAGAAGCCGACGTTGATCGGCTGCATGGGGTTCATGCGCTCGTCATCACGTCCGCGCACGCTCCAGATGCCGAGGATGGAGGCAAAGACGCCGGCGGTGCGGACCAGCAGCGGGAAGATGATGAGCTTGATTCCGAAGGCCTCGGAGACGGCGTGGCTCTGAATCGCGGCAAAACCAAGGATGATGGCAGCAACCAGCGTCACCTCGTAGGACTCGAAGACGTCTGCCGCCATACCGGCGCAGTCGCCCACGTTATCTCCCACATTATCGGCGATAGTGGCCGCGTTCCGGGGGTCATCCTCGGGAATCCCCTTCTCCACCTTGCCCACCAGGTCGGCGCCCACGTCGGCTGCCTTGGTGAAGATACCGCCGCCCACCCTCATGAAGAGGGCGGCCAGGCAGCCGCCGAAGCCGAAGCCGACCAGGACCTTCATCGCGTCCTGCTTGAAGACCAGGAAGATGACGGTTGCGCCTAAGAGCCCCAGGCCTACGGTGAACATCCCGGACACCGCGCCGGCGCGGAAGGCGGTTTCCAGGGCTCGCTTGAAACTGGAGAGCGCGGAGTTGGCCACGCGCACATTGCCCCGCACGGCCATGCCCATGCCTACGTACCCGGCCCCGTAGGAGGCCATCACCCCCATGAGGAAGGCGACGGCGATCCCGATGGGGATGGCCGGATCGTCCAGGTAGGTGCCGCGGTACATGAAGTAGAGCCCGAGGGTCAGGGCGCCAACCAGCCAGATCATGGTGCTGAACTGGCGGCCCAGGTAGGCGAGGGCGCCCTCCTGGATGGCCCTGGCCACCTCCTGCATTTTCTGCGAGCCGGCGTCGGTCTTGCTTACCCGCCGGGCCAGGTACCAGCCAAAGAGCAGAGCGATGATGGACGAGGCCAAGACCACCCAGAGCATGGTCTGCTCGAGCGGCCCCAGCGGCGGCAGGGTAAGTTGCGATTCCGACAATCGCTGCCCTGCCTCAACAGCAGTTGACTCCGTTGGCACTGTGCAACCTCCTCTATGCTATGAACGCTCCGAAGGACCTGTCTTACGTCGCCAGCACTTGCGCCAGTTCGTAAAGCGACAGGTCCATGTGCTTCTTGCCGGTCCAGGCGGTCTGCAGAGGATGGGAGACGATGTCCTCGCCCTCGATCCCCACCATCATTCCCGGCTTGTTTTCCAACAGTAAGTTCACCGCGGCCGCGCCCAGCCGGCTGGCCAGGCTGCGGTCTTGGGCGGAAGGGACGCCCCCTCGCTGGACGTGCCCCAGCACGGTCACCCGGGTGTCGGCGCCGCTGATGGCCTCGATATCCGCCGCGATGGCGATGCCCCGGGCCGCTCCCTCCGCAACCACGATGATGTAAGAGTTCTTACCCCGCGCCCGCCCTTCCTTGATCAGGGTGCCGATGCGAGTGATCTGGTAGGGCACCTCCGGGATGATGATCACCTCGGCGCCCCCCGCCAGCCCCGCATGGAGGGCGAGCATGCCGCAGTTGCGCCCCATCACCTCCACGACGAACACCCGGTCGTGGGAGACCGCGGTGTCGCGGATGCGGTCAATGGACTCCAGCGCGGTGTTCACCGCGGTATCGAAGCCGATCGAGAGGTCGGTCCCCGCCAGATCGTTGTCAATGCTGGCGGGGATTCCCACCGTTGGCACCTGCCAGTCATGCCAGAGGGCCTGCGCGCCATGGAAGGAGCCGTCGCCCCCGATCACCACCACCCCCTCGACGCCGGCACGCCGGAGCTGCTCAACGGCCTGCCGCTGCCCCTCCTCGCTCATGAACTGCTGGCTGCGCGCGGTGAGCAGGATGGTGCCCCCACGGTTGATGATGCCGCTCACCGCGGTGGGAGGCATGGGCAGGAAGTCACCCTCGATCATGCCTGCGTACCCGCGGCGGATGCCCAACACCTCCAACCCACGGCAGGTAGCCGAGCGTACCACCGCCCGGATGGCGGCATTCATGCCCGGCGAATCCCCGCCGCTGGTCATGACTGCGATCCGCTGCATGCTATTCCTGCCCCTATTCGTGATGCTTGATCTCCCCGCCGCCGATGCCCTGGGCCTGCACAACAAAATCGGCAGCCTTGCCAGCCGAGCCGAACTGGCGGATGTAAGCCTTGACGGCTTCCTTGACCGCGTCGCGGCCGGGCTTGAGCACCTTGCGCAGGTCCTTTTCGCCGGGCTTCTTGTCCCATGCCTCCCGGGCCCCCCGCAGGAAGGTCATGGACAACTCGGTGGCCACGTTGATCTTGCAGATGCCGTGCTGGATGGCGTCTTCGACGGTGCCCTCGTAGTCGGCCAGGCGGATACCCTTGGCGTCAGCATCTGCCCGGGAGCGCAAGACGCCGCTGGAGCCGTGCAGCACCAGAGGGATGTCGGTGCGCTTACGGATCTGCTGCAGGCGCTCAATATTGAGTGGCTGCACGTCGCTCTTCATACCGTGCACGCTGCCCAGCGCCGCCGCCAGGCTGTCGCACCCGGTCTCGGCCACGAAGCGCTCGACGTCCTCCGGCTTGGCCATGAGGGAGGCAACCTGCTGCTGGATGTCGGCCGGCAACTTGGTATTCACGTCATAGTCGGCCGGGAGCATGCCCTCGTAGTCCTCGATCTTGGGAATCTTGCCCAGTTCGGCCTCGACCGGGATGCCGCAGGAATGTGCGATCTCCACGATCTTGGCAGTCACCCGGATGTTGTCCTGAAGCGGGGTATCGGAGCCGTCGTACATGAGCGAGGTGAAGCCCGCGCGCAGGCAGCGTACGTTCTGGAAGAAGTCGGTGCCGTGGTCCAGGTGCAGCACCACCGGAATCGAGGCCAGTTCCGCCGCCACTTTGACCAGCATGCTGGCGAACTCCAGGCCGGCGTAGGCGATGGCCCCCTGGCTCACCTGCAAGATGACCGGCGAGCGCTCTTCATCGGCCGCCTGAATCACCGCCTGCACCATCTCCATGTTGTTGGCGTTGAACGCGCCCACGGCGTACTTGCCCTGCTGGGCCTTGACCAACATCTCCTTGCTTGTTACTAACGGCACAATCTGCTCCTTTCCAATTGCCGGGGAGAGCCCGGGTGTGCGTGGGGTGGGCCTACTTGTTCCACAGGGTTTTCAGCTCGTAGTACAACTCACTGGGCACCAGTTTGAGGCGGGCGACCGCCAGTTCCAGGGGCACGCCCACAATCTCGTTGCCCTTGAGCGAAGCCATCATCCCAAACTTGCCCTCATGCACCAACTCCACCGCCTTGATGCCCAGGCGGGTTGCCAGCATGCGGTCAAAGGCTGAGGGCGCGCCCCCCCGGATGATGTGCCCGAGCACCGAAAGCCGGGTCTCGAAGCCCGTGCGCGCCTCGATCTCCTGGGTCACGAAATCGCCCACGCCCCGGGCGCGCAGGGAGACGTGGCCGAAGGAGTCCACCACCACCTCTTCCTCGCTGCCCTCTTCCTTGGGTACCTCCACTCCCTCGCTCACCACCACCAGGGCATAATTCTTCCCGCGGTCGCGCAACGAGGAGAGGTGGGCGCACATCTCGTCCATATCCATGGGCACCTCGGGAATGAGCACCCAGTCGGCGCCAGCGCCCACCCCCGCCTCCAGCGCCACCCAGCCGGCATGGCGGCCCATTACCTCGAGCACCATCACCCGGCCGTGCGAGCGGGCGGTATCCCGCAGCCGATCCCCCGCCTCCACCGCCACCTGACAGGCGCTGTCGAAGCCGAAGGTGTAGTCGGTCTCGCACAGGTCGTTATCCATGGTCTTGGGGACGCCGACCGTCTTTTGGCCCATTTTGGCGAGTTTGTTGGCCACCCCCAGGGTGTCCTCACCCCCCAGCGCAATCAAGGCGTCCAGGCCCAACTTCTCCATCGTGGCGACCGTCTTGCGGACGTCCTCCTCTTTCTTGAAGGGGTTCGTGCGCGAGGACTCCAGGTAGGTCCCCCCCTGCCGGATGAGGTCCTCCACCACGGCCAGGTTAAGGTCGCACACCGAGCCGTCCAGCAGCCCCGCCCAGCCTCGCCGGATGCCGATCAACTCGTCACCATAGTCGAGGGCCCGCAACACGATTGCGCGGATCGCCGGGTTCAGCCCGGGGCAATCCCCACCGCCTGTCAAGACACCAATCTTCACTGCTCGCTCCTTTATCATGCCGGATGCTCGGGGGCATCCCTGAATCCTGGGCTATTCCTTACCGGTCAACGTGTTGCGCAGGCTGGCCTCGTCACCGGGCCGGGTGAGGGTAATCACGCAGTCCCCCGCCTCCAGCTCGGTAGTGCCGCTGGGCAGCACGATATGGTTATTGCGGATGATGGCCGCCATCACCGAGTCGCCCGGCAGGTGGATATCCTTGAGCGCCTTTCCCACCACAGGCGAGCGGTCGCTCAGTTCGGCTTCCACGATCTCAATCTCCCCCCGCATGAGCGCCGTGAGGGGCACCACCTCGCCCGTCTCCACCTCCTGCTCGATCATGCTGTAGATAAGGCGGGTGCCGGAAACGCTGGCGTCCACGCCCAGCAGGTTGAAGATCTCCTCGTTGCGGGGGTTGTTCACCCGGGCCAGGGTGCGCCCGACCCCAAACTGGCGCTTTGCCAACTGGCAGGCGATCAGGTTGTCCTCGTCATCCCCGGTGACTGCCACCACCACGTCGGCCCGGTTCATGCCGATTTCGCGCTGAGTGCGCACTTCACAGCCGTCGCCTGCCGCAACCACTTCGCCCAATTCCTCAGCCAGGCGGGCTGCCTTTGCTGCGTCCTTCTCCAGGAGCAGCACCTCATGGTTGTCTGCGAGCAGGGTCTTGGTCAGGTAATAACCCACCTTGCCCGCGCCGATAACGATGATGTACATGGGTTGTGCTTTCCGCTGGTGGCTACTTCAGTTCATCCAGCAGGTCGGAGTAAATCTTCAGGGTTTCGACCGGCTGCTCGTCCACAAGCACGGCGCGGATCATCCCTGCCGCCACCAGGCTGGAGCAGAGAGTGTTCAGCCCCATGCCGCGGTACGCCTCGGCCCGGATGGGGTCGGCCACGCGCGTGATCACCTTGGGTACGCCAAAGCGGACCTTGGCGATCTGGCTGGCCATGAGGTTGGTGTTGTCGCCGTTGGTAACCGCTACGAAAGCGTCGGCCTCCATGATCCCCGCCGCCCGCAACACCTCCTCGTCTATGCCCTTGCCCAGCACCCGGCGCCCCGAAAAGCCGGTGCCCAGGCGCCGGAATGAGTTCTTCTCGCTGTCAATGACGGCCACCTGATGCCCTTGCTGTGACATCAGGGTAGCCAGCAGGGAGCCCACGCGGCCGCAGCCCAGCACCACCAGGTTCATGGGTTACCTCCGGCGGCCGGACCGGCCACCAAAAAACGAATTATAGGTTTGGCCCTCGCAAAAAGCAAGCAAAACGGCGGGGTTACCCAGCGTCTTCGGCCGCCCGGTGGGGCCGGACAACCCCGTCTCTATTCGAGGGCGGTTGCTGCTTCCCTGCACTCTCTCAGAGCCCGGCCCAAACATGGAATAGAGGGATAGGTGCTCCCTGCGCTGTCCTCAGGCATGGAAGCGCCCAGACTGTGATAAAGGCAAACCGCTCGCGAGGGCGGGACGCAAAGCCACGGGACTCTCGTAGTTAGCCGGGCTGCCAAACAGTGGGTGCCTTCGCCGCGTACCGGCACGGCTGTGCCGGCGCGGTGCTCAGTTATCCCCTGTTGGTGACCATGGCGGCCGTACGAGTGGGAGGTAGCGCGCTTCCCGCGCGAGCAGCGGACGGCAAGCATGGCGTTCTATGGCGATCTCGAGGATGTGGGCTTCGCAGAACTGCTCCAGTTGTTCAACCTGGGGCGCAAGACGGGCACGCTCAGCGTGAGCCTGGCTCAAGGAGAGGCAACGGTGCATCTGCGCGACGGAGAGGTAGTCCACGCCCAGCTCGGCCCCACCTCAGGTCCGGAGGTGATCTACCGATTGTTGGGGGCAACGGCGGGCGAGTTTCAGTTTGAGCGCACCGTGCGCCCGGTCACCCGCACCATCCGGGAGAGCACCGACAGCCTGGTACTGGAGGGGATGCGCCGCATAGACGAATGGGGGCAGCTCGAGCGGGAGTTCCCCGACTTGAATGTGCTGCTGCGGGTGCGCCCCAGCAGTGCTGAGAAGTTCGACCTGCTGGAGCCGGAAGCCCGCACCATCCTCTCCCTGGTGGATGCCACCCGGGATACCGGTGCCATCATCCGTGAGAGCGGACTGGAGCCGCTCAAGGCAATGCTGATCATCACCGATCTTATAGGGCAGGGGGTAGTGGAGCGCTGGCAGCCCTCACGCGTGGGTACGCAGGACGCCGTCGCCCGCCTCACCCCCGGCCAGGAAGCCCCCCGCCCGCGCCTGGGAATGGGCAGTTACTTCTCAACCGGCCCGAAGCGGCCGGGCGGCGGCCAACGCCGGTAAGGAGACGACATGGGCATTTTCGGCAAGACCAACGCAGACGCGGTAATCGGCCTGGACATCGGCAGCCATTCCATCAAGCTCGCGCAACTCGAGCAGACCCGCGAGGGCCTGGTGCTGAAGAAGGCCGGCAGCCGCCCCACCCCCCCGGAAACGGTGAAGGCGGGGGTCGTCCTGGACCCCACCCAGGTGGCCAAGGAGGTCACCGCACTGCTCGAGGCGCTGCAGGTGGAAACCGACGCGGCCTGCGTGGCCTGCGCCGGTCCCACCATGGTGGTGCGCGAACTCCAACTCCCCGCGGTGTCCGAACGCCAATTGCGCAAGTCGCTCAACTGGGAAGCCCGCAACTACATCTCCTTCCCTGTCGAGGACAGCGTCATCGAGTACCAGATGCTCGGTCGGGAGAACGGGCAGATCAAGGTAATGATGGTGGCCGTCCCCCGCGAGTTAGTGGACGGCCAGGTGGAGACCCTGGCGCTCGCGGGCCTGGAAGCAGTGGCCGTGGAAATCCAGCCCTTCTCCGCCATCCGTGCCCTGGTGGAGTGGCCGGGCGAACAGGCCCCGGATGAGACGGTGGCCCTGGTCGGCCTGGGGGCCGCCTACACCGACATCAATATCGTGCGCGGGTGCAACTTCGTGCTCACCCGCATGATCCCCATCGCGGGCGACAGCATGACGGAGGCAATCGCCTCCGCCTTGGGAGTGGATGCCGCCAAGGCCGCGGCCCTGAAGGAGACGGCCATGCAGGTGGTCTCCTCCGAGGAAGAACGAGCGATGCTCGATCCCTTTGCCCAGCAAGCCAGCCGGGCGGTCGAGCCTTTGCTGGATGAGTTGGTGCGGGAGATTCGCCGCTCGCTTGCTTATTACGACTACCAGCAGCAGGCTCCCGCACAGGAGGCGGCCATGCCCGGGGTCAACCGCATTGTGGTTAGCGGGGGCACCTCCAAGATGGCGGGCCTGGCCGCTTACCTGCAAGCCCAACTTGGGGTGCCGGTAACCGGCAGCGCCCTCTATGACGACGGCCGCATCCCCGCTCCCGGCCTCAGCCGGGAGTACCTGGAGGAGCATGGGCCGGGCCTGGTGGTGGCTACCGGGCTTGCGCTGCGGGAACTGCTGCTGAACAACAAGAGCCTGAGGAAAGTGGGTGTCGCCGCATGATAGACATCAATCTCATTGCCCAGCGACGGCAACAGAAGGCCAGGACCGCCAGGTTGCTGCGCCTGGAGTTCTACGTGGCCTTGGGGCTGGCGATTATGCTCTTCGTGGTGTACGCCGGCATGACAGTGAGAACTTGGCGGGTACGCGCCGAGATCGTGCAGTGCGACGCCCGGCTCAGCGAACCGCGACTGGTTACCGCCCTGCAGCGCGTGAGTTTCCTGGAAAAACAGAACGCCCTGCTCTCGCCCCGGGTCGCGCTGCTGCGGGAAGTGCAGAAGAGCCAGCAGTGCTGGGTGGGCATGCTGCAGGACTTCAGCCAGGCGGTGCCGCCCAAGGTGTGGATGGCCAGCATGAACTCCCGGCTGGATCCCAAAGGCCAGAACCTGACGGTGGCCGGGAGCGCGCTCAGTCAGCGCGCTGTCGGTGATTTCATGCTGAACCTGGGCCAGATGCCGACCTGGCAGCCGCCCCGGCTGTCCTTCACCCGTGTCACCAAGTCCAGCTCCGGGGTAGTCGACTTCGAGCTGAAACTGGCCCTGAAGAACCCAGTGGGGAGCAACCTGAAATGAAGAAGCCACGCATCTTGCCCGCCAAGGCGGCCTTTGCCCTGCTCGCAGTGAGCATTGTCGTCCTGCTGGTGCTGGTCGGTCTCGTCTACCGCAGCCATGCCAGCCGGCTGGCCGAACTGGAGCAGCAACTGGCCGCCAAGCAAGCGGAACTCAGCACTGCGCAGACCCGTATCGCGGCCGAGCCCCGGCTGCGTGCCGAGTACGAGTCGTTGCGCTCAGCGCTCGCCACCCTGGAACCGGCGGTCGCCACCAATGACTACGTGCCCACTTTCCTGGGCCAGGTTGAGGATATGGCCATCCGCACCGGCAACAAGGTGACCGGGGTCAAGCCCGACGACCGGGCGGCCAAGCCCGGCCCCTCCAGCGCCGAGGAGAACTCCGCCAACGCCGGCACCGGGCCCGCCCAGCCGGCGGCCGGGGCTACCCCTCCGACGGCTGCGGGGCAGCCGACCAAGCCGGCTGCCCCACCCAGTCCGGCCCAGACCGCGCTGGCCGAGTACGACCGCCTGCCCATCGAAGTGAGCATGAACGGGAACTTCTGGTCCACCGTCGGCTTCCTGCGCGAGATGGCCCGGTTCCCCAAACTGGTGGCGGTGAGAGAGGTCTCCATGAGCCCCGAGAATCGCGGCGAGACCTGCGTTGCTCATCCCGTGCTTACCGTGAAGGTGAGCCTGCTGGCCCTAATCCACAAAGGGGGAGACGAATGGACAAGCGTCGCAAAGAAGTAGCCTTCCTCGCCATCGCAGTGGTGGTGCTGGGCTTGGCAGTAGTGCTGCAGTTGCGGTCCGGGGCAACCCCCAGCCCCGCAGCGGCAGCCCCGGGCAGCCAGGCTGCGGCTGCCAAGCCGTCGGCCGCGCCCGCTCACCCGGCGCCCCCCGGTCAGGCCACCGCGCAGGTTGCAGCCACGCCCGCATCGGCTCCCAGCGGGCTGGCAGCGGTGAGCGTGCCGCCGCCCAAGAGTACCCGGGACCCGTTCAGCGCGTTGGCGGCGCCTCCGGCCCCCAGTCGGAAAGGAGTAGAGGTGGCGCAGTTGCCCAATGTGCCTGTAAGCCGACCTCTGTTCCCGCCGCTGCGGCTCAACTCCGTGCCGCCGGTGACCCCCTTCAGGGTTGGCCCGGCTTCGGCGTTGGGGACGCCCCCCATGGCGGGCGGCCCGGGCCCGTCGCAGCCCTCCGCCCCGCCGCAGCCGGCACAGCCTCGGCTGGTGGGGATCGTGGAAGGGGACCAGCCCATGGCCGTGATCCGGCTGGGCGACAAGCGCTATTACCCCCGTCTCGGGGAGTCTATCGGTGAATATGCAGTGTCGGATATATCAGCCCGGCGAGTCGTCCTCAGTTCAGCAAGTGGGACGCTCAGCCTGTCGTTAGGAGGGAGGTAACTCTATGAACCGGATGATCACCTCCAGGGCGGCGCGTCCCGCGTGGATCACCCTGGTATGCCTGGCGGCCCTGCTGGCGCTGCCTGCCCTGGCTCTATCCCAGCAGGCGGCAGGGGGACGCACCTACAGCCTCGACTTTGTGGATTCCGACATTTCCGACGTGGTGCGCGCACTGGCTGCCCAGAGTGGGGCCAATATCGCCCTGTGCACCGCGGGCGGCGCCGGGGGCGCTGCGCCCGCGGCCGCCGGCAATCAGCCTGCAGCTTCCACCGGCGGTTCCCTGAAGGTTACGGTGAGCCTGCAAGGAGTCACCCTGGAGGAGGCCCTGCAGGTGCTGGCCAGCATGACCGGCCTGGAATGGGCCAAGGTGGGCAGCGGCAGCACCTATGTGATGGGAGCCAATGACTCCATCAAGAGACTGAAGGCGGTGACCTACACCAGCCGGGTGGTGACCCTACGGCTGAGCCAGAACAAGCCTGACTATATCACGGACCTGCTGGCCAAGGCCGCACCCGAAGTGATCTGCTCTGCAGTGCCGGGCACCCGTTCCCTGGTGCTGACCGGTCCGCCGGCGGCGCTGGAGACTGCTGCCAGTTGCATCGCCACCCTGGTCGGCCCCGACATCAAGGATGCCCAAACCATGGTCTACCAGGTGAAGTACGCCAAGTGCGACGAGTTGCGCGATGCGCTGATGCGCCTGATCCCCGACCTGATGGTCGACCTGGCGCCGCGCACCTCCACCCCCATGGTCTCGTCCAAGAATGTGGAGAGTGGCATGGGCTCCACCCCGCAGACGGAGGCTGCACAGGGGACCTCGGCCGGCAGCAGCAAGTTTGACACCAACACCGGCGTTGACTTGCGGCCTACCGATACGGGCAAAGAGGTGTCTCCCATCACCTCGCTGATCCTTTATGGCTCAGCCGAGACCTTGGACAAGGCGCAGAAACTGCTGGCTCAGTTGGATGTGGCCCCCAAGTTGGTGACCATCAACGCCACCATTACCGAGATTCGCAACGAAGAGGTGAGCAAACTCGGGATCGAATGGAACGGCCTGGGGGGCACCAGCGGCTTCACCATCGGCGAGGCCACCCAGAAGGTGCAACTGAAGCCCGACGGCACCATGACCGTCACCCAGCCCCTGGTGGGCTCGGACCTGGATGTGGCCCGCGACCTGCAGATTGGCAAGATCCAGCGCTCGCACCTGTCCATCCCGGCCACCATCAATGCCCTGGTAACCAAGGGCAAGGCGAAGATCCTGTCCAACCCGACCCTGACCCTGCTGGACGGCCGCCAGGCCACCATCCACTCGGGTGAGACCATCTACTACCCGGTAGTCAGCGGCTACAGCCCGCTGGGTGGTCAGATCGTCACCACCGAGGAAATCAAGACCGGCGTCAGCCTGGCGGTGAACCCGCGGATCACGCCGGAAGGCGACATTGTCATGACCCTGGTCCCCACGGTCAGCGACATCGCGCCGTCCCGGTTTGCGGGCTATCCTACCATCGTCGAGCGCTCGGTGATCACCACCGTGCGGGTGAAGAACGGCGAGACCCTGGTGCTGGGCGGTCTGGTGCGGGACGAGCAGGTGGAAAATCGCAGCGAAGTGCCCGTGCTGAGCAAGATCCCGCTCCTGGGCGAGTTGTTCAAGTCGCGGACCAAGCAGCCCCGGCACACCGAAGTGCTGATCTTCATGACCCCCAAGGTCGTGGAAACCACCACCGCGGAGGCGCCCGGCGCCTAAGCCGACGCGGGGAGGCCGGGTCCGCCCGGCCTCCCCTCCCATCGCCTGCACAGCTCGGGTGTAACCGATGAAAATGCTCGACAACTCGCTCGTGGAGATCATCCGGGAAGTCACCGGCCTCTCTCCCGAGCAGATCAAGCAAGCGGAAGAAGTCCAGCGCGAGACCAAGGAACCGTTGGTGCAGACCTTGGTCAACATGGGCTTGATCTCTGAGAGAGACAAGGCCAAGTGCCTGGGCAAGCAGTGGGGCGTGCCCTTCGCCGACCTCACAGAGCGCCGTGGGGGCGACGAAGACGTGATCCGCCTGGTTCCCCGCCATCTGTTGCAGCGCTTCCGGGCAGTGCCGATCAGCAAGGACGGGCGACGCCTGTGCGTGGCCATGGTCAACCCGCTGGATATCTATGCCATTGACCAGTTGCGGCTGGTCACCGGCCTGGATATCGAGCCGCACATCGCTACCGAGGAGGACATCAACTCCGCCCTGGCCGGAGGCACAGGGCACGAGGAGATTGGCGCCGCCATCAAACAGGCGGCCGACGAGTTGGGCGGCGGCGACGGCGCCGAGGTGATCAAACTCGAAGAGCACAAGGAAGAGGACTATACCCTCGACCAGCTCAAAGAGATGATGGATGATGCGCCCATCGTGCGCCTTGCCAACCTGATCATCCGCCAGGCAATTCGTGACAAGGCCAGCGACATCCACATCCAGCCCGAGGCCAACCGGGTGCGGGTGCGGCTGCGCATTGACGGCATCCTCCATGACCGCATGCAGGTGCCCAAGCAGGTGCAGGCGGCTTTGGTCTCGCGCATCAAGGTGATGGGCGACATGGACATCGCCGAGAAACGGGCTCCCCAGGACGGCCGCATCACTATCACCATCAACAAGCGGGAGTACGACCTGCGCGTCTCCACCTTCCCCGGGGTGCACGGCGAAAAGGTGGTGATGCGCATCCTCGACAAGCGCGGGGTGCAGGTCAACATGAATCGGCTTGGCCTGTCCTCCTCCATGCTCGAGGACCTGGACAGTCTGCTCAACCGCAGTTACGGCATCATCCTGGTTACGGGACCGACCGGCAGCGGCAAGTCAACCACTCTCTACTCGGCGCTGAACAAACTCAACAGCCCCGAGAAGAACATCATGACCATCGAGGACCCGGTCGAGTACCAACTTCCGGGGCTTACCCAGGGCCAGGTCAACCATCGCGCCGGGGTCACCTTTGCCTCCGCCCTGCGCACCATGCTGCGCCAGGACCCCAACGTGATCCTGGTGGGCGAGATGCGCGACGCGGAGACCGCACTCATCGCGGTGGAGGCCGCCCTTACCGGGCACCTGGTGTTTTCCACTCTGCATACCAACGACGCCCCCACCGCGGCCGCCCGCTTGATCGAGATGGGCATTGAGCCCTTCCTGATCGCCTCGGCGGTGATCGGGGTGCTCGCCCAGCGTCTGGTGCGGGTGATCTGCCCGGACTGCAAGGAAGCCTACACCCCGCCGGTGGACGCCTTTCGCCGGCTCAACCTGGCGATGGACATGGAACAGGTCACCTTCTACCGGGGCCAGGGGTGCGACCGCTGCATGAATACCGGTTACAGGGGGCGCTCGGGCGTTTTCGAATTGCTGGTGGTTACCGACCGCATTCGCGAACTGATCCTGCGCAAAGCGCCCAGCCACCAGATCAAGCAAGAAGCCATCCAGGAAGGGATGGTGACGCTGAAGCAAGATGCGATGCAGAAGGTGCTCGAGGGCACCACTACCATGGAAGAGGCGCTCCGCGTTATCTACGCGGAATAGGCCGGAGGCTCGGCATGGGAATCATCGAGGCAGTTGGGATAGGGGATCTGCTTACCGAGGCAATCAGGCGCGGGGCCTCTGACCTGCACTTGACGGCAGGCTTGCCCCCTTTGGTGCGCGTGGACGGGCGGATGATCCCGCTCAACTACGACCACCTGTCACCCATGGATACGCAGCGGCTGATCTACGACATCCTGTCCGATCGGCAGATCACCGACTTTGAGAGCCGGCACGAACTGGACCTCTCTTACGGCCTGCCCAACGTGGGGCGCTTCCGGGTGAACGTCTACATGCAGCGGGGGGCCACCGGCGCCGCGCTGCGCCTCATCCCCACCGCCATCCCTTCGCTCGAGGCGCTTTGCCTGCCGCCACTGCTGCACGAACTCGCCAACCGGCATGCCGGGATGATCCTGGTCACCGGCCCCACCGGCTGCGGCAAATCAACCACCCTGGCCAACATGATTGATCACATCAACCAGACCAGGGAATGCCACATCATGACGATCGAGGACCCGATCGAGTATCTGCACCGCCACCAGAAGGCGATGATCAACCAAAGGGAACTGGGCAGCGACACCTACTCCTTTGCGGACGCCCTGCGCGCCGCCCTGCGCGAGGACCCCGACGTGGTGCTCATCGGTGAGATGCGAGACCTGGACACGATCAGCGCGGCGCTCACCATTGCCGAGACCGGCCACCTGGTGCTCGCCACCCTGCACACGCGCAACGCCCCGCAGGCCATTGACCGCATCATCGACGTGTTTCCGCCCCACCAGCAGGAGCAGATTCGCGTGCTCCTGGCCAACACCCTGGAGGCCGTGATCGCGCAGCAATTGCTGCCCCGCCTGGGCACCCGGGGGCGCATCCCCGCGGTAGAAATCCTGGTCGTGACCCCCGCCGTACGTAACCTGATCCGGGAGGGCAAGACCCACCAGATCTACTCGCTCATGGATACCGGGGCGGAGCAGGGGATGCAGACCATGGACAAGGCGCTGGCGGTGCTGGTGCGCCGGGGGCTCATCTCCAACACCGAGGCCGCCTCCCGGGCCCTGGATGCCGATAACTTCGCCCGCTGGCTGCGGGGCATGTAACGAACCCGGAGGGAATGACAGATGCCGCTCTTCTCATACAGTGCCATGGATGTGGCAGGACGCACCGTGAACGGGCGCCTGGAAGCCGATAACCTGGATGCCGTGCGCCTCAAACTCTCGGAACTGCGTTACCACGTGCTCAACATCAAGGAAGCCCAGGCCAAGCGTTCTCTGAACGAACGGCTTTCCAACATGCAAAAGGTGAAACTGCGGGAACTGGTGCTCTTCAGCCGGCAGTTCGCCACCATGATTGACGCCGGACTGAGCGTGGTGAAGTGCCTGGATATCCTGCAGCAGCAGTCCAAAGACGTGAAGTTGCGGGAGGTCATCGGGCAGGTCAAGCACGATGTGGGTAGCGGCGCCAGCCTCACCGACGCCATCAGCCGCCACCCCCGGGTGTTCTCTGCACTCTACATCAACATGATCCGCTCCGCAGAAGCCGGCGGCATCCTGGACCAGGTGCTCGACCGGCTGGCCGGGTTCCTGGAAAAAGAGCAGGAGATGCGCTCCAAGGTGAAGTCGGCCATGATGTACCCCTGCGTGGTGCTGGCCTTCGCCACCCTGATGCTCATCGCCCTGCTCATGTTCGTGCTGCCCAAGTTCAAGGAAATCTTCGAGAGCATGCAACTCAAACTGCCGGTGACCACCTCGGTGATGCTCAACTTCTCGGAATACGTGAAGAGTTACTGGTGGGCAGGCATCATCGCGGTGATCGGGCTCTTCATCGCTTTCAAACTCTACTGCGCCACCCCCAAGGGCGCCTACAACGTGGATGCGGCCAAACTCAAGATCCCGGTCATGGGAGAACTGCTGCTCAAGACCGCGGTCTCCCGCTTCGCCCGCACCTTCGGCACCCTGATTGCCAGCGGCGTGCCCGTGCTGCGGGCGCTCGAGATCGTGGTGGACACCTCCGGCAACCGGGTGGTCTCGGCCGCGATCAACCAGGCGCGCTCCTCGGTCAAGGAAGGCGAGAAAATCAGCACCCCGCTCTTCGCCACCAAACTGTTCCCGGTGATGGTGACGCAGATGATCTCAGTAGGCGAGGAGACGGGGCGCCTCGACCAGATGCTTTCCAAGGTGTCCGACTTCTACGACGCCGAGGTGGATGCCACCCTGAAGGGGCTGACCTCGCTCATCGAGCCGCTGATGATCGTAGGCTTGGGGGGAATCGTGGGCTTCATCGCCGTCTCGGTGATCTCTCCGATATACCAGTTGGTGGGGGACATCGGTACCAAGGGTTAGTCCTGAACGTGCCGGGTGGGGTCGCTCCCCACCCGGCCCTCCTCCCGCCGGAAGGAGGACCGGCGGGCGTAGTCGAAGACCAACCGCGGCTCCCTCTTCCAGCAGGCAGGAGGCTGACCACACCACCACCCTCGTGCAGGGCTGGGAGCAGGCAGTCCCGGGCAGTCACCGCAATCACGTCTCAGGAGCCCGCTATGGCCGACCAGGTCTGCAGTGGCGAGCCCTCCAGTGAGGAGCTCTTCCAGCGCTACGCCGTTGACCGCGACCCCCTCACCCGTGACCTGCTCATCGCCCGCCATACCTACCTGGTGGAGGTGGTCGCCAAGAAATTCTCGGGGATGGGGGAGTCCTCCGATGACCTGGTGCAGGAGGGCACCCTCGGCCTCATCAACGCGGTGGACATGTTCGATGTGGGGCGCGGGGTCAAGTTCTCTACCTATGCCACCCATCTGATTGCCGGGCAGATCCAACACTACCTGCGGGATAAGGGCAAACTCATCCGGCAGCCTGCCTGGGTGCAGGAGATGCAGGCCAAGATCACCAAGGCCACGGAGGCACTGACCCAGGAGTTGGGGCAGGCCCCCACCAACGCCCAAATCGCCGCCCGCCTGGGCATCAGCGAGACCTCGGTGACAGAGTTGCTCAAAGCCCGCGAGCGCACCAAGGTCGCCTCCCTGGACATCGCCACCGACCAGGATGGAGACGGGCCGGCGCCGGCCCTCAACCCCGATAAGATCAACAGCGTCCACCTGGCCGCTCTGCCCTTTCCCATTGAGGACCGGATCACGCTCCAGGAGGCCATCGACAGCCGGCTCAAGGACCTGGAGCGCAAGGTGGTCCGCTACTTCTTTTACTACGACCTGAACCAGACCGAAATCGCCCGCAAACTGGAAATCAGCGTCAACTATGCCTCCTACCTGTTGCGGGGCGCGGTGAACAAACTCCGGGCCACCTTCGAACAGCAGGCCCGCGACGAGGCCCAGGCTGTCTCAGAACGAGAGGCGCCTGTGGCCCGGGGGCGGCGGCCCGACGTCACGCCGGCCCGTCCCGCACCCGGAGGGGCGTTGCCCAACGCTGACTACCTGCGCGAGCGGTTGGCCCAGGATATGGCCCGCGCCGCGCGCTACCCCCAGCAGTTCTCACTGATGCTTATCCGGCTGGACGTCAAGTCCGGCGCGGTAGTGCCGCCCGCGCTGTGCCAGGCCGTCGGCGCGCTGCTGCGCCGCAACACCCGGGCGGTGGACGTCGTGGCTCGCATGGCGGCTGGCCACTATGCTCTGCTGCTGCCCCATACCGGCAAGGAGTGCCGCATTCTGGCCGAGCGTCTGCTGCAGCGTATTGCCGGCACCGATTGGTCGGCGCAAGCACCGGCACAGCCGCAGTGGACGGCCAGCGCGGGCTATGCCCTCTACCCCCAGGATGGCACCACCGAGGATGCCCTGCTTAAGGCCGCCGAGCGCGCCCTGGCCGCCGCGGCCGGGCTGGGCAACAGCGCTGGCGGCGCACCCGCTCAGGCCAAGACCCGCTGATCCCACTTACGCTTGCACACCGTGCAGGCGCTTCTACCCCTCCCAATTGGCCCTTCGGCCATATCAAACCGCTCGCGAGGTATGGAATAACTCTGCTGGAGGGACAGGCAGCCAGCCTGCTCCGGTCTCTGGCAGGAGGCGCCCGATCCTTGGGGCAGGCTGGCCTTCCCCCGTACCCAGTCCTTCACCAGGAGGTATGGAGAAAACCATGATGTCGAAGATGGTACGGACTCGCAAAGGCTTCACCTTGATCGAAATGCTCATTGTGATCGTGGTCATCGCGATTCTCGCCTTGATCGTGATCCCCCGCCTGTTGGGTGCCGGCCGGCGCGCCAAGGAGTCGGCTCTGCGCGGCGACCTGCAGCAGCTCCGCAATGCTATCCAGCAGTTTGAGGCCGACATGGGCGACTACCCGGCCGACTTGACTCAGCTGATGGCCGATCCGTCTTCCCCGCCTTCCGGCCCCGGTGGCAGCGGTCTGGACCTGGACAGCGCCGGTTACAAGGGCCCCTACCTGCGGACCCCCAACAACCAGCTGCCCGTGGACCCCTTCACCAATACCAACACCGACTGGGTTTACACCGGCAGCACCGGTGAGGTGCACAGCGGATCAACGCTGACCGCACTTGACGGCAGCGCCTACGCTACCTGGTAGTCTCGACATCGTACCCGGGGGGCGGCGCCGGACCGCCGCCCCCCACTCGCACCCCGCCCGCCTCCGGCGGGTTACCAAGCGGACACACAGGGCTGCCGGCCGGCCGGCAGATTCCTGTGCATCCGGGACCACTCAGCAACACGGAGGTAGCGCGATGGCCCGCCGCCGGGACGGTTTTACCCTCATCGAGCTGATGGTGGTGATGGCCCTGCTCTCCATCGGCCTGCTCGCCGTCAGCGCCCTCTTCGTGTGCGGCATTGTCTCCAACACCAAGGCTCGCTGCATCCAGATCGCAGCCGACCGCGTGCAGCGGGAGACAGAGCGCCTGCGCTCCGTGGGCTTTGACAGCATCACGGTCAACAATGCCAGTCTCTTCCCCCCCACCGCCGGCTACACGATGGAAAGCCAGGACGAGCATGGCATGGGCACGCTCTCGTTCACCGAGCCATCCCTGCCCGGCTCCCAGGGCACTATTGCCATCGACTACTATGACGGAGGCTCGGGCTACCTCCTCACCTGCAAGCAGATCATCGTCACGCTTTCCTGGAGCGGCGCCCGCCGCGCCCGGGGGACTGTCACCACCGTGTTGTTGATTGCCAACCGACCCACATGAGGTGCACGATGGGATCGCTGCTGAGCAAGCGAGGCTTTACCCTGCCCGAAGTGATGGTGAGCACCATCATCCTGGGCATCCTGGCGGTCGCAGTCACCACCGTCTTCATGGCCTGCAGCCGCACCTACTACGTGGGTGCTACCGACCAGGCGGCTGAGCGCTTGGCCGCTGGCGCGCTCGAGCGCATGGTTCCCGACCTGCGTGCGGCCATGCTGGTCAACCAGGGGGAGCCTCCCAATGAGAACAGCCACCTCCTGCTGCAGATGCCCGAGCGCGTCTGGAATGCGGATGCCGAAGCCTACGAGTATACCCTGGCCCCCGACTCCCTGGGCAACCTGGGCCTGGTCGCCGGCGATATCGTGCACTACTACCGTGGCAACGCCGCCGGCGAAATGACCCCCTCCGGGGATCACATATGGCGCATGGTCGTTCACCAGGACGGCTCCCCAGGCAAGACCTTTGCCATCGCCTCCCATGTGGTGGACAACCCCTACGACAGCGCCTATGCGGGTCCCAAGCCCATGTTCGTCTACTGGCCTAACGAAGTGCTGCGGGAGTCGGTTGAGGTCACCATCACTGTCGAGGTGAAGGAGGGCGCACGCACCTCCAGACGCACCGCCCATTCAGAAGTGGCGCTACGCAATCTTTAGTTCATGCCTGCCCCCGGGAGGAATGCTGTGAAAGTGCGACGGATGCTCAAGAATGAATCGGGCTCGGTGTTCGTGACCGCCATGCTCGCGCTTGTCGTGCTGCTGATCCTGGGCGTGGCCTTTACCAGCCGTTCGGTCAACGCACTCTACCGCGCGGATCGCGACCGCCAGGATACCGTTGCCCTCTCCCTGGCCGAGTGTGGGATCGAGCGCGCGACGGCCGAGTTGTACGAGGAGCGTATCGACGCGCCCTACACCAACACCTTCAGCGTGGACTCGGGCAGTGTCACCTACACCGTCACCGCCCCCTATCAAGGTCTGGCCAATACCCTGGAAATTGTGGCCACCGGCACCACTACCCGCAATGTGCAGGCACGCGTCCGCCTGGTGGCCACGCGCATGGACGACGAGGAGGTCTCGATGGTGTTCCGCGGCGCCATCTTCTCAGACAACCCCTTGACCCTCAACGGCGCAGGCACTGTCAACCCCGACGAGAATGGCGAGGGCGGCGATATCTACTCCGGCGGCAACATCACTTTCCATGGGACCTCCTTCACCATGGCCGACACGGGCCACATCTACACCGCGGGTGAGACCAACTGGTACCCCACCAATGTGCCCTCCAGCAACGTATTCGAGGGCATTGCCCCCGTGCCCATGCCCGTGATTGACATGAACTGGTATCGCCAGCATGCCACCCGGGTGATCAACGGCAACCTCAATCTCACCACCGGCAGCATCAGCCTGAGCGCACTGTCAGGTGGTAACCCGTACGCCATCGTCTACGTGACCGGTGACGTCAAAATTGCCGGCAGTTACACCGGACAGGGCATGATCGTCGCCGGGGGCAGAATCTCGGTTACCGGTAACGTCACTGCCACCAACAGCGAAGCCGACGCCCTGGTGTTGATGAGCCCAAGCTCGGTCAAGTTGAACGGGGGGCCTCGGGTTGACGGCCTGATCTACGCCCACAACGTTACCGACGACGGCTCGGTCACCATCGGCGGTAATGCCAACATCCACGGCGCGGTGATCGCCGACGTGGTGACCACCAACGGTGGCATCACCGTGACCTATGACGACGTCTGGGAGGGCCTGCCCCTGCCCGGGCGCAACGGCACCTATCAGCAACTGCGGCAGATCTCTTGGCAGCGGCTCAAGTAACCCCGGAGGCTCTCTTGCTCGAATCTCTGCCCACTTCCGCTACCGTTCGCAGCAATGGCAACGACAACGGCAAATTCGCCAACCGCCGGCTGGGCGCGATCCTGCTCGCCAGCGGCATCATCAGCCAGAGCCAACTGGACCACGCCCTCAGCGTGCAAAAGACCGACCGGCGAAAACTGGGCGAGATCCTGATCGAACTCAACTACGTCAACCAGACCTCTATCTCCCACGCGCTGGCCCAGCAGTTCAACCTGCCCTTCGTGAACCTGGAAGACCTCAGCATCGACCCCCAGGCCGTGAGTACCCTGAGCGAGGAGATGGCGGCGCGTCACGGCGTGCTGCCGATCAGGTTGGAAGACGGAGTGCTCACCCTGGCCATCTCCGATCCCCTTGACATTACCGGCCTGGACCGGGTCCGTGGCTCGCTGCCCTACCCCGTGCGCGAGGTGGTAGCCCACCCCCGCGCCATCTCCGCTGCCATCTCGTCCTACTACTCCGGCCAGCGCAACCTGTCGGAGATGATCGAGCGCATCGCCGAGAAAACCGAGACCAGCGAGAACCTGGACGACGTGATGAACGACGCCCACGCCTCCGAGGAATCGGTCGCCGGTTTCGTGCGCCACTTCCTGACCACCGCCGTCCACCGGCGGGCCAGCGACGTGCACATCATCCCGGGGCAGCGCCAAGCAGAGATCACTTACCGCATAGACGGCGCGCTGCAACAGCACCTGGTGTTTGCCAAGGAGTTGCTGCCCATGGTTGTCGCCCGCATCAAGGTCATCGGCGACATGGATATCACCGAGCACCGCCTGCCCCAGGACGGGCGGGCCCGCGTCAGCGTGAGCGACCGCATGTGTGACCTGCGTATTTCTACCATCCCCACCGTGTACGGGGAGAGTGTCGCCATCCGCCTGCTGGAAAAGACCGAGAACTTCCGGGGCCTCGCCAGCCTGGGCTTCTCCGAGGAGGACCTCAAGGCCTATCGCAAGGTCTTCACCCGTCCCTTCGGCATGGTGCTGGTCACCGGCCCGACCGGCAGCGGCAAGTCCACCACTCTCTACGCCACCCTGCAGGAGGTGAAACGAGAGGAGCCCCCGCCCCGCATCATCACCGTCGAGGACCCGGTCGAATATGAGATAGACGGGATCAACCAGATTCAGACCAAGGCCAAGATCGGCTATACCTTCTCCGCCGCCCTGCGCCACATTGTGCGTCACGACCCCGATGTGATCATGGTCGGCGAAATCCGCGACGTGGAAACCGCCCAACTTGCGGTGCAGGCCGCCCTCACCGGGCACCGGGTGTTTTCCACCTTCCATACCAACGACGCCGCGAGCGCCCTCACCCGCATGCTTGACATGGAGGTGGAGCCCTTCCTGGTGGCAGACTCGGTGCTCGCCGTGGTTGCCCAGCGCCTGGTGCGCACCATCTGTCCCAAGTGCAAGCAGCGTTGGCATCCTCCGGAGGAGGTCGCGCGCCTCATCGGTGTCGCCTCCACCGCGGAGCACCCCGCGCTCTGGCGCGGGGCAGGCTGCCGGCAGTGCGGCAATACCGGCTACCAGGGCCGCAGTTCGGTGTATGAGTTCCTGATCGTGGACGACGAGATCCGCAACCTGGTGCTCGCTCGCAAGTCCAGCGACACCATTCGCCAGGCTGCCATCGCGGCCGGCATGCGCACCATGCTGCAGAACCTGCTGCAGAAGGTGCGCGAGGGTGTCACCACCGCGGAAGAGGCCCTGCGGCTCGGCCTCTTCGACACCGCCTACGAAGACTAAGGGGCTGCTCGCCCCCGAGGTGAACTATGCCTGTGTACCTGGAAGAAGATGGCGCGCAGCAGCGTGCCGGTACCGCTCCCGCCGAGATGGATGCCTTCGCCAAGGCAGTGGAGGAAAGCGGCAAGGTCGAGCACCACCTGTTGGTCGAAGCCCTGAACCGTGTGGAACGCACGCACGCCTGGCTGGGCGACGTGCTGGTGGATATGGGCGCGCTCGCCCCGGGCGACCTGGTGGACCTGCTCTGCGCGCGCATGGGTTTCCAACGCGCCGACCTCTCCGCCTACCCGGTGGAGATGAACGCCGTTGCCCTTATCCCTGAGAAGACCGCGCTCGCTGCTCGCAGCCTGCCTCTGGCTGCCAGCGACGGCACGCTGTTCGTGGCCATGGCCAATCCCTACGACGACGTGGCGCTCTCCCTGCTCCAGGCCAAGTCGGGTATGCGCATCGAGCCCCTGGTTGCCGTGGAGCGGGACATCAGGCTGGCCATCGAGCGTCTACACGCTCGGCTCCGCACCGAGCAGCCGAGCGCCGTGCCTGCCAGCGCTCCGGCCTCCGGCGCCTCCGCCGGGCAGGCCGCTCCGCGGGAGTTGGTCCATGTTGATGACTTGCTCTACCTGCTCATGGAACGCAAGGGCTCCGACTTGCATCTGTGTGTAGGCAGCCCTCCGGTCATTCGCGTGCACGGCGAGATGCAAACCACGGACTTTGAGAAGATCACCCCCACCAAGATGCAGGAGTTGATCTACTCCATCCTCACCGATGACCGCATCGCCGAGTACGAGGAGCAGTATGAACTTGACTTCGCTTATGGCGTGCCCGGGCTCTCCCGCTTCCGGGTGAACGTACACCGCCAGCGCGGCACCCTGGGCGCCGTCTTTCGGGCCGTGCCCATGGACCCCCCCACCTTGGACGAACTGGGCATGCCCCCGGTGCTCAAACAACTCACCCAGCGCCCGCGTGGCCTGGTACTGGTCACCGGGCCCACCGGCAGTGGCAAGTCCACTACCCTGGCGGCCATGATCAATGAGATCAACAACACTCGCCAATGCCATATCGTTACCGTGGAGGACCCCATCGAGTTCCTGCACCGCAACAAGCGCTCGGTCATCATCCAGCGCGAGGTGGGCTCAGACACCAGGTCCTTCCAGGCCGCCCTGCGGCACGTCCTGCGCCAGGACCCCGACGTTATCCTGATCGGCGAGATGCGCGACCTGGAGACCATCAGCGCCGCGGTGACTGCGGCGGAAACCGGCCACCTGGTCTTTGCCACGCTGCATACCACCAGCGCCGGGCAGACCATTGACCGCATCATTGACGTCTTCCCCCCGCACCAGCAGGAGCAGATCCGCACCCAGCTCTCCACCGTGATCGAGGGGATTATCTGCCAGTGCCTGCTACCCTGCCTGGGCGGCGGTGGGCGGGCCTGCGCCCAGGAGATACTGATAGGCTCCTCGGCCATCCGCAACCTCATCCGGGAGGGGAAGACTCACCAGATGGCGGCAGTGCTGCAGTCCGGAGGAAAACTGGGGATGCAGACGCTCAACCAGGCGCTGCGGGAGTTGGTCGCCCAGCGCAAGGTCTCGCCAGACGTGGCCGCCGCCTCTTCGAGCGACCCCGCGGAGTTCCAGTCGCTCATTGCCATGCTCTGAGCGGCTGTCTTGCCGCCCAACTGCGGCACGGGGCCGGGACTTCCGGCCCCGTCTTCTTTGGGACGGTCACTCGTCGGTCACGGGCTCACGCCAACCGAATCCTCCCACCCCTCTGCAGGGCGGGGCTGCCCCGGAACCCGCCCCTCAGAACCGTCTTGCCGGCGACCCCAGCAGGTCCATCAACAGTTCAAACCATGAACTCCGGTGGGTTTCCAGCCGGCGGCGCTCCTCGGCCTGGTCCCTGATGCTGTCCAGCCGCGTCTTTACCCGGCGCGCCCCCTCGGGGGAGAGCGCCTCGGCCTCCTGGAACTGGCGCATGGCCTGGATCTCCCCCCCGTCCACCCACAGCCCACAGCCCGCCGGGCACTCGTCGAGCATCACCCCGGAGGTGCCGTTCCAGCGGTAGCGTAGCATGCCCCGGCCACAGTAGATGCAGTTGAGCCACTTCTCCAGGTCGATCGGCTCGCTACGCTGGCCCTCGGTCACCTCCAGCATGGACCAGCGTGTCTCTTCCCTGGCTCCCGCCCCCTGCTGCAGATCAAGCAGGCAGTCGCTATGGGTAAGGCTGAGGCCGGCCTGGATATCTTCCGGGCCCAGCCACATCCCCCCACAGCCGCCGCAGCACACCTCCACGATGGCGGGCGAGTTCTCCCCCTGCACCCGCACCCGGGTGAGCGGGTGCCCGCAGCGAGGGCAGGCCAAGGTGGTCGGTTTCCCTTCCTGACTCATTGCCTTATCGGGTAGCGGCCGTGCTCCATGGTCTCCTCGAGCAAGGCGCGGTAGTTCTCTGCCTTCACATAGTCCGGGATGCTATTGCTGGAGCCCAGGGCGAACCCCCCGCCCGGGGCGACTTCTGTCAGCAGGCGCCTGACCGCCGCCCGCACCTGGTCGGGCGTGCCCCTGCTTAGCAGGTCAACGTCAACGTTGCCAATCAGCGCCAGCCGGTCTCCCCATTGCCGCTTCAGGGCCCCGATGTCATAGATGTTGGCCGGTAGCGAATGCAGGGCGTCTATTCCCACATACTCCACCAGGTCAGGGATGATGCGCTTCAGATTGCCGCAGGAATGCAGGATGAACGGCAGCCCGCGCCGGTGGGCAGCCTGGGCGATGCGGCGGTGGTAGGGGAAGATCCAGCGCCGCAGCAGGTCGGGATGAATGAAGGTGCCCAGATTGCTTCCCATGTCATCCCCCAGCCAGAGCGCCCCCACCCCGGGGACGTCCGCCAGGGTCTCATACACCTGCACCAGGAACTCCCCCACCCGCTCGACCACCGCCGCCACCAGGTCGGGCTGCTCTGCACAGGCCAGGCAAAAGGACTCGATCCCCATCAGCCATGAGGAATACTCGAAGACGCCGGCGGTGTTGGGGATGATGGCCATCCCCTCGGGCAGCATCTTGCCCGCCCGCTCGTACACGGAATAGTCCACCTGGTGCGGCTGCGGCCAGGGATAGCGCTCCAGGTCCGCCCAGGAACCGATCACGTTGTCGTGCTCCTGGGGCCAGGTACGCAGCCCCGTGCTCAGAAAACCCGGATCCTGGGCCTGGTGACCAAGCCGCCCGGGAAAATCAATTGGCGGGCAAACCTCGACGAAGTCGTAGCCCGCCCGGTACCAGAAGCCGATCGCCCACTCCAGGGGGTCACCGGCGGGGGGAAAACCGATGGCCTTGCCACCTACCGCAGGGTCCACATGTAGTTCCACCAGGGGCACGCGGTCGGGCTCTCCCTGGCGCAGCAGCACCCGACGCAGGCGACCGAAATCGGGGCTGGGCCTGACCATACCTCCTCCCGAAAAGGAATGGCCGGCACAAGGCCGGCCATGGCGTGCGCTCGACTACGCCTACGGTACGAACTGGCTCACCGGCTGGCCCACGGGGGCACCGTCCCAGCCGCAGCCGTCGGGGGCATACACCAGGCGCGCCACGGCAAAGCGCTCACCGTGCTGCCGCGATTCCTCGGATGTGAAAACGAACACAGCCACTGCCGATAGGCCCTTGGTGTCGGCCAGTAACTTGGCCGCTGCCACCTGGGCCACCCGCTGCACGGCGCGCTTGTCCAGGCCTGGAGCCACCAACAAGTGTACCCGCAACCGCTGGCGGTGGGGGATGGACTCGTCCTGGCTCGTGACCACCCGGTAGGGGGCTGGCTGCTCCTTGCCCAGGGTGATCAGTTGGCGTGGGAAACTGACCTGCAGTCCCGAGCGGTCGGGCTCGTTGCGCAGCACCGAGCGCTGCTCGTACAGGGAGATGACGCCCAGCGCCAAAACCAATCCCATCGCCAGCAGCGCCCCTGCCACCTGGCTGATCCTGCCGGGCACGAGTCTCATTTCTACACCTCCTGCTGGGAACCCTTAAAGGTGCTTGGCCAGCCAGCCTACGGTTTTCTGCAAGACTTCGGCCAAGGGAGGAGCATGACCACTGTCGTACCAGTCAATTGCTTTGGGCTCACCCGCATGCTCCCACAGGGCCCTCGCGCATGCCGGGAGTACCACGTCATCCCTGCGCCCGTTTTGCATGAGCAGGGGGCGCGGGCTGATGTGCCCCACGTAGTAGATGGGGTCTATCTGATCCAAGGGGTCCATGACCGAGGGCGGCTGGCCCTTGATCGCTTCCCGAATCTTGACCGCCGCGTCGTTGGTGCTCTGCGCAAGCAGCGTGCGCCAGTCCCCTCCCGCGACAACCAGCACGGCGGTCCTCAGCCGCGGTTCCACCGCGGTGAGCACCGCCCCCATGATCCCTCCCATTGAGGCCCCCACCAGCCCAAGTCGCTTGCAGTCGATATCCGGGCGCGTGGCCAGGTAGTCCAGGCCCCGCCGGTAGTCAATGATGGTCTGAATGAAGGCCTGGCGCATGAGCGCGAAGTCGGGCCCGACCAGGGTCTTGCCGTCCTGCTTGCGGTCCCCGTGGTACTGCGCGTCCAGGGCCAGCACCGCGATGCCCTTGGGCACGATCATCATGGCGGCCACGCGGATGTCCGACTTGCTCCCGCCCAGACCGTGCAGGCCCACCACGCATGGGTAAGGGGCCTTGCCCGCGCCCTCAGGGGGGAGGAAAAGCAGCCCGGGGACTTTCTCGCCGTTAGCGGAGGTGAAATGCAGGGCAATCTCCGTCCCCAGCAAGCCCGGAGACTCCTTGTCCACAACCGCATTCAGGGGTGCGGCTGCGTCGTAGTCGTACTGGGCGAGCAGGGCAGACCATTCCGGTACGGCCGCGGCGCATACCGTCAGCGCCAGGAGCAGCCAAAATGCCAGGAGCAGTCTCTTTGGCAACAGTTCCTCCCTGTGCCCCCGCCACGCGGGCGACTGCCCAAGGTCCCTTGGGCAGTATACCCAACGCAGGGCATGCGTATGCATCACCAGCGATGGTTAGCCGTGCCTGTGGTGGGAATTGGCCGCAAGTGGGCCGGCTGCGAGCGGGCAGAGTCTTAGTGCGCCGCCCTGGATCAGGGCGACCGCTACTACTACGACGTACCTTCAGGTGATTCCTTCCACACCCGGTGCCAAATCGGCTACTACCCTTCGGCAGGCCGACCCGGGCTACCGTCGCGATTGAGCCGGGCTGCCGATAGGTGCTATAATCCAGCACCGCCGATGCCCACCATGACCCGCAAGACCAGGAGACAGGTGTTACTGCGACTCTGCGCCGGGCTCGCCCTCGCGGCCGGGCTGGTGGCCGCCTGCCAACTCTGGGTGGTGGAGGGGTTCCGCGTCGAGGGCTGCTGCATGGAGCCCGGGATCAGAAGCGGCGAACGGGTGCTCGTGACCAAACTGGACTACCTGGTGCGGCCTCCCCGCCGGGGTGACCTGGTGGTCTTCCACTACCCCCGCGACCCGGGGAAACTCTACCTCAAGCGGGTGATCGCGCTGCCTGGCGAGCGCGTGGAGTTGCGTGGCCAGCGGGTGTACGTCAACGGCCGTCCGCTGGGCGACCGGGCGGCCCGCGCTCACCGCGCCTGCTTCTACGGGCCGGTGACCGTGCCCCCGGGGCGCCTCTTCGTGCTTGGCGATAACCGCGACAACAGCAACGATAGCCGCTTCTGGGGAACGCTCCCCGAGCGCGACGTGGTCGGCCGCGTGCGCTGGCGCTACTGGCCACCGGGCCGGGCGGGCGGCCTACCTACCACCGGCGTCGTGGCAGCCGGCAAGGTGCATTGACGTGCTGGTGCGCGAGGAGACCGAAGCACTCGAGGCGGAGCTGCTGTCTCCCCACGCCGCGCGGGCCGCACAGAGCCGGGGCCGGGAGCGGCCGGAAGCGCCGTGCCCCGTGCGCACCGACTACCAGCGTGACCGCGACCGGATCATCCACTGCAAGTCCTTCCGCCGGCTGGCCCATAAGACCCAGGTCTTCCTTGCTCCGGAAGGCGACCACTACCGTACCCGGCTCACGCATTCCCTGGAGGTCGCCCAGATCGCCCGCACCCTGGCACGGGCGCTGCGCCTGAACGAAGACCTCACCGAGGCCATTGCCCTGGGGCACGACCTGGGGCACACCCCTTTCGGCCACCATGGCGAGGCGGCGCTCGACGGGGCGCTGCGCCGGGCCTGCCCGCAGGCCCATTTCCGCCACTACCAACAGAGCCTGCGCATCGTGGAGCGCCTGGAGAATGGGGGCCGGGGGCTCAACCTCACCTGGGAGGTGCGCGACGGGATCCTCCACCACAGCAAGGGTCGGGATGACCTGCCCAAACTGCGCCGGGACCTCCCCGCCACCCTCGAGGGACAGGTGGTGATGTATGCCGACCGCATCGCTTATGTCAATCACGACATTGACGATGCCCTGCGGGCGGGTGTAATAACGCAGCGGGACCTGCCCGCCCAGACGATCCGGCACCTGGGGGCCACCCATTCGGCCCGTCTGACCAGCATGGTGCTGGACGTGGTGGCGCAGAGCCGGCTGGGCGCGCAGGTGCGCATGAGCGCCGGGATGCTCGCCGAGATGAACGCGCTCAAGGAGTTCCTCTTCACGCGCGTCTACCTGGCGCCGCCGGTAGTGGCTGCCGGTGCCCGTGCGGGGGAGATTGTGAGCGCGCTGTTTGCTTACTACCTGGCGCACCCTGGGCAACTCCCCGCCGGGATGGGGGAAGACCACCCCGCGACCCGTGTCTGTGACTACGTGGCGGGCATGACCGACCGCTTCGCCCAGCGCGAGTATGACCGGCTCTTTGGTGCCGGGGGCAAGGAGAGGGCATGATCGTACGCTACCTGGGGGGAAGGCAGTTTGAGATCGAGCATCGCGGCCACCGCGTGCTCACCGACCAGCCGCACGACCGCGGCGGTGAGGACCAGGCGCTCACCCCCACGGAACTCTTCGTGGGCTCGCTGGCCGCCTGCACCGCCCTCTATGCGGCCTCGGTAGCCCATCGGCATGGGCTGCAGCGCGGCGACCTGACGGTGGAGGCGCAGTGGCATACCGATGAGGGGGAGAACCGCGTGGAAGGCATCTCGCTGGTGCTGGCCTTCGCCCGCCCCGTAGCGCGTGACATCATGGAGGCCGTGCGCCGGGCCGCCGAGCAGTGCCTGGTGCACCGGAGCATCAAGACCGCCCCCCAGATCACGGTCGAGGTGCTGGTGCGCTCCGGGGTCCCCGGCCAGTAGCCCGCCCCACCGTCACCCTCACCTCCGGGGCCGTAGGGTCATTGGTGAGCACCGCCACCCACTCCTCGCCGGCCGGCGCCTCCTGGCCGCTCACCTGCAACTGGTGGATGATGCCCCGCCCCTCCTCCGCCTCCCGGCAGCCCACCAGTGCCGCCTGCAGCCTGCGAGAGGACAGCCGTATCCCCACCGGCTCGGTGCCGTAGGGGCAATGAATAAGGACCTCCCTGGCCCATGGCCCCGGGCGCGCCGCGGTCAGGCGAATGGCCTCCGGCGAGGCAGTGGGGGGTGGGACGGCCAGGGCCAGCACGGAAAGCAGCATGACCGGGCGCGTCGCCCCGTCCTTTTTCAGCAGCAGGTGCACCCAGGAGGGGGTGCCGCAGTCGCGGTACCTGCGGCGCGGGGTGAAGCATACGCTCAGCGACCCCTCCTGGCCCGGGAGCGTGGGCTCGTCAGGAATGCTGGTGCGGCATTCCTGGGGCGCCCGGCAGGAGTGGATGCGCACCGGCTTGCTGCCGGTGTTCACCCAGCGGAAGGTCACCTCCTGGGTTTGCGGCCACACCCGGCCCAGGTCCACCACCTCGCGGTCGAAGCGCAGCGCGCCCCGGGCGCAGGGGGTGACGTTCTCCGGAACAATGACCGCGGGCCCGGCCGCCCAGGTGGGGAAGCCCGTGCGGCAGGCTACATAGGGCGCGCCGTCATCGGCCACCACCCGCAGCCAGCCCGGTCCCACCTGCTCGGTGACGAAGAAACGCGGGCGTTCCTCCTCGTCGTTTGCAGCGCCCAGGAAGGGCAGGGGAAGCGTAGCAGGGTCCGCCAGCGCCTGCAGCCTTACCTTCAACCCCAGCGCGCCTGCCGCCTCCGCCAGGAGGGGCAAGGACTGGCCACCGGGGGTGATGCCCAGACAGGCCTGGAGCAACCGCCTTGTGGAGATGCGCCTGCCCTGCAACAGGCACCAGGCCCGCAACGCGGTGCAGGCGGCCCCGCCCCGCGTCGACACCAGGCGCAGCCGGGAGATGCCCTCGCGCAGCCCGGAATGGCGGATGCTGGGGGGCTCGTTGTCCAGGTGGCCTCCCCGCGGCAGCGCCAGAGCCACCGCCCCCAACGCCCAGAGCAGGCAGTCCAGGGTCATATGCACCTTCCTTCCCCGGCCGCCACCCTACCGAGCGAGAAAGGGCGCGGCTCCCCTGCCATTCACTTGCCCTTGCGTGCCGTCCTATCCCTCGCGATTGCCGTTATCCTATCGCCACCAACTCCGGTCGGCAACTGTCCCAAGAACTGTTGGCCAGGCTGTCTGCTCTCCCTGCTGCCTTACCCTCAAGCGGCAGGAATGCGGCCAGCCGGCGGCGACCCCGCCAGTCCCCTCGCCGAGCGGGGAGAGGGTGAGCAGATGCAGCCTGGGGCACTACCACAGCCCGGTCGGGGACCGGCCAATTCCCTCTCCCTGGAGGGAGAACGGAGGGTGAGGGGGGGCAGGGTCAAGAGGCATCCGGGCGAGGCCCCTCACCCCCGCCCTCTCCCAGCGGGGAGAGGGTGAGGAGGAGGCAGCCAGGCCTGGGGGCATTATCGTGCGCCCGGTCGGGGACACGGCCAATTCCCTCTCCCTGGAGGGAGAGGGGAGGGTGAGGGGGGGCGGGGTCAAGAGGCATCCGGGCGAGGCCCCTCACCCCC
>Ga0315298_1001009_pt1 | contig 53500 bp, 47 predicted proteins | sample WHS_1_MG_FD_203077 | JGI IMG/M metagenome (GOLD analysis project Ga0315298, IMG submission 203077) | Extremophilic microbial mat communities from Washburn Hot Springs, YNP, Wyoming, USA - WHS_1_MG | ecosystem: Environmental > Aquatic > Thermal springs > Hot (42-90C) | place: USA: Wyoming... | reverse complement strand
CCATCCGGGGCGCAGTAAATTCGGCATCCGGTGGGCCAGGCTTTGTCCGAGCCAGCTACCCAGCGCGGTTCAGCCTGCACAAAACTCCGGACGACATGGAAGTCATCCCTCCAACCGAAACAAAAGCGGTGCTGGAGCACCGCGCTCCAAAAACTTCTCCTCCAATCCTTCACAGTAGAAACGCAGAGAGTCGGTAGGGCGCGCAGTCCACTGCGCGCCGGGGTAGGTCATGCGGGCGTGGCTTCCAGGTTTGAATCTTGTTTTCCGCGCCCTTACGGGCGCAGCTACGAGCCGTCTGAAAATATCCGGCGGGCAGAGGACTGCCCGCCCTACCAGACACCGCATTTTGGTAAAGCAAAATCCTCTAGGGAAAGGCTGTGGGCCGCTGTCACAGGCCTGCGGGATAAGCGCCACTAGAACGCGGTTGTGACGGAGTGCGCCCATCCAGGGGCGCAGAAGGCCTGCAGCCAAGAGCGCCGCGCGCCAAATCTGCCAGAAGGCGCGCGGGCGTCCACGCCCGCAGAAACAAAACAGTGCGCTTAATACTGCTGCATCACCTAATTTCACGGCTCCAGAACTGTGCCGGTCGAAAAAAGCCCGTCCCATGCTCCACCCAACTTGAGCGCACTGCGGCCAAGATGGCCGCGCGCCAAATCCGCCCAAGGGCGCGCCACCGTCCCGGTCGCAGGAGACCTGCGGCCAAGAGCGCCGCGCGCCACAGCACAATAATAGTTGCGCGGCCACGCCGACCGGACGCCTCCGCGAGGTGTCCGTAACATTTTCAGTTCCGCGCGCATTGGTCCAGCGTGCATGGTATGCCCATGCCAACGTCTACGGTAGGGATGCATGGCCTCTTGCATCCGCGTCTTTAAAGCAAATGCGCGCAGACGCAGAGTTAAGGTAGGGCGCGCAGTCCACTGCGCGCCCGGGTAGGTTATGCAGGCACGGCTTGCGGGTTTGAATCTTGTTTTCCGCGCCCACACGGGCGCGGCTACGGGTCGCTGGTCTGTTGGTCCGGGAAGCACGATGTGAATCCTGGATGCGGGGTGCATGGCAAGCAGTTGGCTGCCTGTCTCGTTGCTTGTGGGGGAGTAGTTTATCCGCATTGATTTGCGGTCAATAGTCGCAGCGGACGTTCTATATGTGGTTTCCGAGCACCGCGCGCAGTGCGCGGCCGGTGTGGCTTTCTGGGCAAGCTGCGATGTCCTCGGGTGTACCCTCCACTACGATTGTGCCGCCTTGGTCACCGGCTTCAGGCCCAAGGTCAATCACCCAGTCTGCACATTTGATCAGCTCGATGTTGTGCTCGATTACAATTAGCGAATGGCCGGCATCAACGAGTCGTTGAAACACCTTTACGAGTTGTCGGATATCGTCGAAATGTAGTCCTGTTGTAGGCTCGTCGAAAAGGAACAATATTGACTGGTTCTGAGGCGGGCTGTGGATGCCGGTGTGATTTGATGAACAACGGTCACATGCCGCCGCAAATTCTGCCAGGTGTCGAACCAGCTTAAGCCGCTGGCTTTCGCCGCCTGAGAGAGTGTTAATTGGCTGGCCAAGCCGCAGATAACCCAGGCCAACTTCCTGCAACAGTTTGAGCATAGCAAGCGCGCGCTGGGCCGGTTTCGAATCCGCGAGCGAGGAAAGGAACGCAACTGCTTCATCCACAGTCGCATCGAGCAAATCCGCAATTGACCATGAGAGTGTCCGCGGCTGTAAGTCGCCTTCACTGTGGCTGGGGCGGGTTTGGGGAATGTGCCATCTGCGTGCAACATTTTTTGCCTCGTGCAGATGATTAACCGGTGGAGTCTTGGCCTGGATTTTAATTTCCAGTATGTGGTTGCGGTAACGTCTGCCATTGCACTCTGGACACCGAATGAACACGTCGCTAAGGAACTGCATTTCGACCTTTTCGAACCCGGCACCGCGACAACGTTCGCACTGGCCCTGAGCAGAATTGAAACTAAAAGCGCTCGTGCCAAGGCCACGCTGGCGCGCTGCGTCTGTTTGCGCAAACAGCTCGCGGATATGGTCGAAAGCGCCAATGTAAACTGCCGGGTTTGACCGAGGCGTTTTGCCCAGGCTCGATTGATCAACAAGCACAACCCGACCCAGGTGTTCCCACCCTTCAATTTCAGCAGTTGTATGATTGTGCAGCTCGCGGGTGCATTCTGTTTCAGGCTCGGCTACAGCAGGTGTATCGAGCCGATCAGAAGCCTTTTGATTTTCGATTTCAAGACCGAGCCGCGCTACAAGCGCCGGATACAGCACATCCCGCACAAGTGTGCTTTTGCCCGACCCGCTCACTCCGGTCACGCACACAAACCTGCGCAGTGGGATTTGCACGGTCAGATTTTTGAGATTGTGCTTGGTTGCATTGCGGATTGTGAGCCAGGCCATCGGGGTTTCGGCAAGCCTGGAATGTGCAGAGTGTTGCGTCTGGGGCGGTTTTTTATTTTGGATTACATGCGGCAGTTTTTGTTCGGATGTTTGGATTTTCGATGTCAGGCGCGTGACGGGCCGCCTGTGTGGGATTTCGATCCTGCGCCGGCCACTGAGATACATGCCGGTCAAGGAATGTTCATCAGCCAGTAGTTCACCAAATGACCCCTGGAACACAACGCGCCCACCGGCTTCGCCGCTGCCAGGTCCGAGGTCAATAATTCTGTCAGCGGCGCGAATCACACCCGGTTCGTGTTCGACAACCACAACCGTGTTACCCGCATCGCGCAACTGCTGGAGAATACGCACCAAACGGTCAGTATCACGCGGGTGCAGGCCCACACTGGGTTCGTCCAACACAAACAGTGTGTTGACGAGCCGTGTGCCGAGACAGGTTGTCAGGTTGACACGCTCAGTTTCGCCCCCTGACAATGTGCGTGTAGGGCGGTCGAGTGTCAGGTATCCGAGGCCAACTTCGACCAGGTACTTGAGACGCGCGCGGACTTCTTCGAGCACAACCTCGATAGCAGTTGATGGTGATGCGGGAGTTGTCCCTGTGCGACCCGTGCGAGCGAATTTGTTGGCAAGCGCATTAATCAGTTCCAGCGCATCACGAATCGTTAGCGCATAGAAATCGGCCAATGTAAGCCGGATAGGCAACTGGCGATTGGCGATTTTTGGGGTAGGCACGGTAGCGTCCGGACCGTAGTTTCTTTTTCTCGGCGGAGCAACAGCCGATGGCAAATCGTCAATAGCCAACAGGTACAGCAATGCATCCAGTTTAAGGCGCGCGCCGTTGCAATCTGGGCATGTGGTGTACGCGCGGTAGCGGGACAGTAAGACGCGCACGTGCATTTTGTACGCTTTGGACTCGAGCCAGCGGAAGTACCCTTTCAGCCCATACCACGCATACGGCCATTCATGCGCATCGTCAATGCCGTAGTCTTCGTCGCCTTCGATGACCCAGCGTTGGTGTTCGGGCTTGAGCTTGGCGAACGGCACGTTCACCGGCACACCGCGCGCCTTGCAAAACTTGAGCAGGTCCTGTTGACACTCAGCACTGAACCCGCTGCGCCACGGTTTGATTGCGCCTTCAGCAAGGCTTAACGACCGATCCGGGATGGCCAGGTTGTAATCAATTGTGATTATTCGGCCGAACCCCTTACAGGTTGGACACGCACCGAGCGGATGATTAAAGCTGAACAGGGCTGGGGACGGCTCGCGGTATTCAATGTCGCACTCGGCACAGTGAAGTGCGTTGCTGAAGCGCAGGGTGAGGCCATTGGATCGTTGAACTGTTGAATCGTTGAATTGTTTAATCGTTGACGGATTAATGTGGATGGTGAGCTTGCCTTTGCCGAAGTGATACGCTTGTTCGCATGCCTCGATAAACCGCGCGCGGTTTTCAGGTGTCAAACGTAGCCTGTCTTGGATCACCGTCAAAGTCGTCGGGCGCGGTCTAACCGAACCCAGACGCGCTGCTGCTTCGTCAATGCGCACGATCTCGGCCCCGAGCAACAACCGTTGGTACCCTTGCTTTGCAATGAGTGCCAGTGAATCTGCCAACGAAAGCTTTTCAGATAGCGGTAGATCGAAAGTGACGAGAACTTCCGTGGGCGGCTCAGCGCGCGGCGCTCGTGGTTTTTCGATTTCAGGTCTTGAATTTGTTTTGTCCTGGCCGGCGGAACGGTTTCGGCTAGCAGTTTTTGTGACTGTTTCCCAAATGCTCTGGGGCGAATCTTTGCGCACAGGTTGACCGCAACTGCGACAGTGCAGTTGTGCAATACAGGGCCACAACACCTTCATGTAATCGCATATCTCGGTCATCGTGCCCACAGTCGAACGTGTTGTACGGACTGTGTTGCGTTGCTCAATTGCAATTGCCGGTGGGATGCCTTCAACCGAGTCAACCTGTGGTTTGTCCATTCGATCGAAAAACTGGCGCGCATAAGGCGAGAACGTCTCGATATAGCGTCGCTGCCCCTCGGCAAATAATGTGTCGAAAGCAAGCGAACTTTTGCCTGAGCCGCTCAACCCGGTAATGACAATGAGGCTGCGCAGCGGCAAATCCAGATCGAAGTTCTTCAGGTTGTTTTGCCGCACACCGCGCAGTCTGATTACCGATCCGCCGAATGGCTTTGGCATCGGCTCAAAAGTAGAACGGAAGCTATATGGCTGCAAGTGCCGGCGACGTGGACTTAAAGGTAAGCCAGACCCATAATTAACCTGGCAATAATTGCCTCCTGGAGCTGAGTTTGAACCGGCCGGGCACGGTCCGCGCAATTATTTGGGCTGGACAGACCCAACCGCCGGAAACGACAAGCGTTCACACGGGGTGAGGTCTGGCCAGCAGGAGTTTGATAAGCAGTTACGGCCACATATCTATTCACCAATCTCAACTCATCGTGGTTAGGGGCGGCAGACCAAAGATTGGACATAGGCACAAGTACTTCTGCGGTCTTGAAGATTCTTCTTCGCGATTACCTGACGTGCTTGAGGAAATCGTCAATCGGGATGTCGGCATCTCGCAGCGCACCTTTTAACGTGTAGCTGTCAACCTCACGATGAAATGGAAACACGATCCTTCAGCCGTCGGGGTGCTCCATTTTAACTTGGCTGCCGCGCCGATCAATCTCGACGAACCCAAGCCGCTTTAGAGCTGCAACAACCTGCTTGCCTGAAAGCAGAGGCAGTTTCACACAAGCTCGACAATCTCACGATTCTCGTCGGCGATCAATTCACTGGGTGCCGGTTCAAGGTACAGCTCGATTGCCTCACGTATATTTTGCAGGGCTTCCTCGCGTGTCTTACCCTGGGACCAGCAGCTTCGCAATGCAGGACAGTGGGCTACGAAGTAGCCGTCTTCGCCACGCTCAATGATCACCTTGATCTTCAGGAAGAAAGAATAGCCCAAGCGCTTAGGGGACGTCAACTTGCTTGGCGTGCGAACGAACTTTTGCCCGAGCCACTCAACCCAGTAATGACAATGAAGCTGCGCAGCGGCAAATCCAGATCGAAATTTTTCAGATTGTTTTGCTGCGCACCACGAAGCCGGATCACTGCGCTGGGACTAGAGTCCGGCATTTTTCAAAACAGCGATTAGGCCGAACCGCGGTATTGTCAAACGGCGGTGTGCTTGTAAATTCACCTTTCATTTTTGCTGGTGTACTCAAAAGCACACGGTGACTCGAAAGTTGCTGTGGCTTGGTCGGGCGAGCTTCGCAAAACGTGGAATTGAAAATGGTTGGCTAAACCGGGTCCGCTCTGCAAAACTCTGGCGCAATTGTGGACTTTGAAGCTGTCATTGGGCTGGAGACACACGTCCAGCTTAAAACAAGGTCGAAACTGTGGTGCGGCTGCCGAAACGAATTCGGCGCACCACCAAACACAAATGTGTGTCCTGTGTGTCTTGGCATGCCGGGTGTGTTACCCGTCGCCAACGAAGAAGCGCTTCGGCTGACGGTGCTTGCCGGTCTGCTTCTGAACTGCCAAATCCCGCCCCGGTCAAAGTTCGACCGGAAAAGCTATTTTTACCCCGACATGCCGAAAAACTACCAGATCAGTCAGTACGACATGCCATGTGCGGTGAACGGATATGTCGAGTTCGAGTTCGCTGGGCAGGTGCACCGGGTGCGCATTCGGCGTGTACACCTCGAAGAAGACGTTGGCAAAAGTTTCCATTTCGAGCACACCAGTGGCATAGATTTTAACCGTGCGGGTGTACCGTTGCTTGAGATTGTGTCTGAGCCTGACATCACAAGTGCCGACATGGCGTATGCATACCTGACCGCATTGAAAGAAATCATGATGCAGGGCGGTGTGAGCGATTGCGACATGGAAAAAGGCATGGTGCGGTGCGATGTCAACGTGAGCGTCCGGCCAAAAGGCAGTTTGGCGCTTGGCGCCAAAATCGAGATTAAAAACCTGAACAGTTTTTCGGCTGTACGCCGTGCGCTCGAGTTCGAGATCGAGCGTCAAATCACCGTGCTGCAAAGGGGTGGTACACTCGCTCAAACGACGCGGCGGTGGGACGAAAAAACCGGTGCAACCGAGGAAATGCGCACAAAAGAATTTGCGCACGATTACAGGTATTTTCCTGACCCCGACCTCTTGCCGTTCGAGCCGAGCGCAGACTGGCTGGCCGAAGTACGAAAACGCGTTGTCGAGCTGCCGCTTGCGCGTAAGCAGCGTCTGATGCACCAGTTCGGTCTGCCCGCTTCAGACGCTGAAGTACTCAAGAGCAACGTGCCATTGGCAAACTACTTCGAGTCGGTTGCTTCCAAGGCCAAAAATCCCAAGGCAGTCGCAAACTGGCTCATCAACAGTCTGCAGGCCAAGATGGCCGAAACGGGCGTTGGCATTGCGGCGCTTAAGTTTGGGCCGGATGCATTGCTCGAGCTTGTGGACCTTGTTGAAAACAAAACCATTAGCAGTTCAGCGGCACAACAGGTGTTTGGCGAGATGTTCGCCACTGGCAAGCCACCTGCACAAATTGTTCAAGAAAAGGGACTTGCCCAGCTCAGCGACACTGCTGCAATTGAAAAGTTGTGTGACGAAGTCATCGCAGCGCATCCGGGACCGGTAAACGACTTTCGCTCAGGCAAAACTGCCGCATTGAACTTCCTCAAAGGCCAGGTAATGAAGCTCAGCAAGGGCCGGGCAAACCCGGTGTTGGTGGGCGAAATCCTCGAACGCAAACTCAAGAGTTGATCTACTGGTGAGCCTCAACTGCTGAACCTGGCTTAGGCACTTCGCCAAAATGTTGTTTGGGAACCACATGCAGGGCAGGGGAGTTTACCCTGTATGTGCAATGGCGGCAGCAATTTGTAAGCGTTCAACCGCGTGAAACCGTGTATCACCCCACCACCCACAGAATGTGGCAGGATAAAGTTCGGCGCGCCGAGCAGGTCGCAACCAAGGTTTAGCTGTCCGCAATGCACCGGCGACACTTTTTTACCCCGCGAGACATGTGGCGCTGCCACGTTAATGTGGCCAACTCCTGCCCTGTGGTTTTTTGCTGCGATCATGCCAAATCCGAGACAGTACACTCCCGATTGAAACGGCGTTGGATCGGCTGCTTCCATATTCTCCAGGAATCTAGCCATAGGGAACCGAACCTGTCGGGGTCGAGGTGGAACTCGACCCTCCACATAAATCCAATCGGAAGGTAGGGCGGGCAGTCCCCGGCCCGGCGCATCCAGAATCAACAACGTGTTTTCCACAGCAACAAACCGGCTGCTAGTAGCCGCGCTCGTAAGAGCGCGGAAAACCAGACTCAAGCCGAGAGGCAAGGCCAGTGTAACTGGCTCCGGCGCGCAGGGGACTGCGCGCCCTACCAATTCTCTGTGCCTCGGCGTCTCCGCGGCGAAGTATTGAGCCTGCAAACGCGGGAATGCCCCTACAGAACGTCTTGGAGCGCGGTGCTCCAGCACCGCTTTGGATTTTTTTTTGAAGGGACAGCTTCCACGTCGTCCAAAACGGGGTTGAACCCGACCATCGAGGCTGGCCAGCATGTGGCACATGTGGGACTACGCCCCGGAGGGGCGCGCGCCGTCGCAACCGCATTTTGGGTGCTCATCCTGCAAGTCTGAAACAGCGCTCTAGAAGTTTTTCTAGAGGGTTTTGCTTTGTCAAAACCACATCTCGGGTAGGGCGGGTAGTCCTCTGCCCGCCGTGCGTTTTCGGGCGCATGGTTGGCGGCGCGTCCCGCACATGCGGGACGCGCCCTACCAACTCAGCGTCTCAGCGGTCAAAAATGCGCAGACGCGCGCCCTACCAAGGGCACGGTTGGGTAGGGTGGTTTCGCCGAGGCGGCTGCATTTGGACGGCTTGGGCCATTGCGGCCTACCATATCAATGTGGTCACCCCCACGTTTTTACGCATATGCGGTTAAAAGTGCGCAGGCGTGCACGGCTGCGGACCACCACATTCCACCATGGGTGTTACCTATGCGCGTGGCGGTTAGGTGCCTGGGCGCTTTTCACCAGAATGCCCCCCTGTTACCGCGTGGTTGTGACCTGTTTGAGCCGTATCCAATCTATATTGCTCGGGCGGAAAGTTTGCTGAGCACCGGTACCTTGGGTTAAAGTAAAGAGCCTTTCGCTGTCAGGGTCGCGGATTTTGTAAAGCTCAACGTGGCCATCTGTAAAACTCAGGTTGTACCCCCGTGAATGTCGCACAGCCGGGAAACTAGCAAAGGGTTGTGAATCATCCATTGTTACCAAGAAAAACCCATCGTCAATGCTTGCTTCATGTTCGTCAATCAACACCCAAAGCACCGACGGTACGGCACTGGCTATTTCGGCATCCCGCACAAAGGTTCGGTACTCGGTTCGTGCCCCGTAGCTTGCCATGTAGCGGCTGCCCATCCAGCCGTTCATCGAGTAACTGCGCACACGTGGGCGGCCGAATATTTCCGATGAATCGGCTGGACAACGGAAAACATCGGCATTGCCCACGTACGGGAAAAGCGCGCCTGCCCTGAGCAATGCAAGGTTTGTTGAGTCATTGGCTCTTCGCATATCACCCAAGACCCAAAGGTTTGTTCCCCTAGCAAGCTGTTGAAAAAGGCTGTTTGGGAAAACTGACCCTCGAAAACGTTGGGATTTTTACATGTTTTTCCCCCGAAAATTACTTTTTCAACACCCTGCTAGCAGCCTGATTTGGGTAATTCGCCGGTAGCTAACCATCATTGTCTGCCGCATATAATTGCCAGCCCAAACCGATTTGTCTCAGGTTGTTGAGGCACCCGACCTGTTTGCCTTTTGCCTTGGCTGACCTGAGCACCGGCAAAAGTAACGCAGCCAGTACCGAAATGATCGCTATCACAACCAACAACTCGATAAGTGTGAATGCCACCAGCGCCGAATCCGTGCGCAATCGTCTGTTGCGCGCGCAGAGGCACCTGGCGCTTGTCACATCTCGGCATCGTTGGCTCACAACAACGACAACAACCTCCTTGATTTGGCTACCGTTCCACAATCCGGTAAAACCGCGCCGGGTAATTCGTAGCTTCGAAATCCGTGACTCGCAACACGCCGTTGGTGACGCTGATTGTCCCCGGTAAACTTACCCAGTCAACCAAGTTTGTGCTGGCTTGGACCTCGAACCGTGAGATGTCCTCAGGCGAGAGCAGACCGCCGTCAGCGTCACCGGACACGAACACAAAACTGCCATCTGACGCCATTGCTGGCGCACTCAACCGTTGCTGCACAAGCACCGTCAATGTCGCATTACTGCTGCTGACACAGCCGCCGCTGTTGCATACTACGACCGAGTACGTGCCAGAATCGCGTCGGGTGACGTTTGTCAATGTCAGCAGCGATTCATTCGCTGCGAGCAAATTTGTCCCGTCCTTTAGCCACTGATAGGTAAATGGTGGTGACCCGCTGGCTGTCACAGCAAATGTGACTGTGTCACCTGCCCATGCGATGACATTGGTTGGTTGCTGCTCGATAACCGGTGGCGCAGGGATAAACACGACTTCATCCACCCAACCTACATCACGACCGCTGGACACAGACCCGTCCTTGGCATACGCCCAGCGTAAAGTGTGTGTGTCCGGCCCGATTGCAAACGTCATCTGCTGCCACTCGGTTTCACCTGAAATGCTGGCTTTCGGGGTGTAAAAGGTGTCAATGTAAAACCTCAAGAAGTCATACCCCAGCTCTGAAGACACCTTCCACCAAAAGGTCAATGTGCCTGGGCCGACCACAGTAGTTTGCAAGACAGATTGTTGGTTATGACCAACTGGACCGCTTTGCGCAGCGGCCGCCTCATCGTGTGTTTCACGCCCTTGCGCAAACCATAGCCCGTTGGAGCGGTTTTGCTGGGCCAACCAAGGCGCATTTGTTGCCGACCAAGTGTCCCAGACCAGATTTGTCGCATTCAGCGCAATGGCAAGGTTCGTATCGACCAGTATCGTCAACACTGCAACGCGGCTGGTAACTGTACCGAGTGCATTTGAGACAATTGCACGGTAAGCGCCCGCGTCCTTACCCTTGAAATTTGTAATGACCAAATCAGCGTTTGTCGCCCCAGGAATGTTCGCCCCATCAAGCTGCCATTGGTAAAACATCGGTTGAACACCTGCTGCGCGGACGTGTAATTGTACGGTATCGCCTTTTGAAACAAACTTGCTAGCTGGGTGAATCGTGATTGCAGGTGCGCCGCTGCCGACCGCAACCACACCGTAACGGCCGTCCGGCGCGCATGCAATTGCAACAACATTTGATAATTGAGGCGGTTGGAGGCTACTGGAGGATACTTTGCCCGCGACTGTTCCGTCAGCTTTTAGCCAGAGGTTACCATAAGTACCTGCGGAAATGGCCACCACGTTGGACAAATCCTTCGGAATATAAGCAGGATTGTATCCCCATCCAACAACTTTTCCATCAGCCGTTAACGCCATGGTCAACGAACCACCGGCTGAGATGGCAATGACGTTTGACAACCCAGGCGGCACATTTGTGTAAGAGCCCCACAAAACAACTGTCCCGTCTGCTTTCAGTGCAACACTGTGGTTGTATCCCGCCGCGACGGAAATCACGTTGGACAAGCCGGCAGGCGGCGTGGCTTTGCCGTAGGAATTGTCGCCCCAGCCAATAACAGTGCCGTTGCTACGCACTGCAAGACAATGACTGCCGCTGGTGGCAATTGCTATCACGTTTGATACGCCAATGGGGGCATTCGTTGGTCCCACGCCCCAAGCAATCACACTGCCATCAGCCCTGAGTGCCATGCTTACATTTCCACCAGCAGCAATTGCAACCACGTTGGTGACCCTGGCCGGGACATTGGTCAGTAGAGGCAGAGAGTAATAAGACATCGGCCAAGTCGCCACGGTCCCATCTGCCTTCAATGCAAGCACATGGTACTCGCCTGCAGCAATTGCGATTACATTAGAAAGTGCAGCCGGTAAATCCGAGGGCATATAAGGCAACACATAAACTTGGACTACAGACAGGTATGCCTTTGCGCTGTTGGTTTGGCCAAACGGGTTGCTAACGAGCACGCTGTAATAACCTGTTTTGTCAACGGTCACATTTGTCAAAACCAATGTTGCATTGGTCGCCCCGGGAATATCAACGCCGTTAAATCGCCATTGGTACCAGATCGGTTCAGACCCGCGTGCAATTACACGCATCGTGACGGTGCTGTATGCTTGCACAGTTATGTTCGATTGCTGACCCACGGGCTGGACCACTATGTATGGTGGACTGTCGGTCACAATCAATGTGGCTTCCGCACTCAGCGCGCTGCCATAGGCATTGCTCACAAGCACAGAATAAACGCCTGAATCCACGGGCTGGACATTTGTCAATACGAACACTGCTGTGGCGTCCGGCAACGCAATTTTCGTTGTGGAAACAACGTTTGTGCCGTTCAGAAGCAACTGAAAGCTCATCGGCGGTGTGCCTTGAGCACCGACCTCAAATGTTACGTCCGAGCCGGCGCGCACTGTTCTGCCCGTCGGATGCTGCGTGATGATTGGCGGCCCGATAACCGTCAGTGTCGCCACCCGGCTGATGACGGACCCGAAGTCGTTGCTGACAAGGACTGAGTAAGCTCCAATGTCGGCGTATTGTGCGTTTACGATGGTCAGAATTGGGCCGTTCGCACCGGACAGCCGGCTCGAATTTGTCAGCACCTGGCCATTGAAATACCATTGGTAGCTAATCGGTCCGTAGCCTACAGCGGTTACTGAGAATGTTACAGTCGAGTCCAGTTGCACTTCTTGACTTTGTGGTTCTTGGATAATCTGGACCGGGCCTTCCGGGACGATCGCAAGGCTGTGGTAGCTGCCGGCTGCAATAGCAATCGCATTAGACAAACAGGCTGGCACATTTGTCTGGCCGTACTCGTTGTCGCCCCAGGCGACAACTGTCCCATCGGCTTTAAGCGCTAGGTTGTGGTAACCGCCCGCTGTGATCGCGACTACATTTGACAAACCCGGCGGTAGGTTTGTCTGGCCATAGCAGTTGTCGCCCCAAGCAACAACTGTCCCGTCAGACCTCAATGCCAGACTGTGATACGCCCCGGCTGCAATGGCCACAACACCCGATAAACCGCTAGGCACATTTGTCTGGCCGTAATCGTTGTTACCCCAGGCGACAACTGTCCCATCAGCCTTGAGCGCCAAACTGTGGTAATAGCCCGCTGCAATCGCTCTGACGCTAGAGAGGCCTTGCGGCACGGTTGCCTGCCCATAGTAGTTGTCACCCCAAGCAACAACTGTCCCGTCCGACCTCAAGGCCAGACTGTGACCCCAGCCACCAGCTACGGCCTTCATCTTCGTCAAACCGCTTGGCACGGTACACTGGCCAGAGCTGTTATAGCCCCAAGCTGCTACAAGGCCGATTGCACAAGCCATGCTGGCAGTGCTCAAATAGACAAGCACAACAGCCAGACCAAAAACGATTGCAGAACAATCCACTCTTTTCATAGACGTTTTTTCTAAGCTTGCATTTTATCGCTTTGGCACATTTTTACATCTCAAGTGCCTCACTGGACAACTGTGCGTTTGGATGCACACCCTGTGCTTTTGATTGCACACCTCGGCTCGCCCAAGTGACAACGAAGTCAGCGAAAATCCAATTGGTAACGTCCACTTGACAATACACGGGGGGTTAACCCTTCGAGTTTGTTTGTGAAAAAAGAGGCTACGAGGACCGGAAATAGTCGCGTCTGCATTGTCAAAGAATCCTTCGTACCCCCACGCCCCGGCACATGTGCGGGTCCGAGTGCGAGCAAGTGCAAGGCGCGGCTGCTGAATATGAAGGGGACAAAAGCGCATCTGTATGGCGAGGCTGCTTACTGGCCGTCGAGCAAAACCTGCCCCGTGCATCAACTGCCACATCATAGTTGGCAGTTTGGCATAATCCGTACCAAGGTGTGTGATGGCCGCAAAAGCACCATTTTCAGAACAGGCTCGACTCGGGTCTCGCTTACACGTGCGTGAATTTCACGCTTATTGCGTGATTTTCACGCAACAACTCAAAGGAGTGCGAACTTCAGTTGGTTTGCATTTCTGAAAGAAACGGCTTCTGTGAAGCACAACAAGTTGCCTCGATCAAAGGCGTGTTGGGCTTGTTTTACCGGGCCTCACCGCATTTGGCGCGCACGAGAAATAGTAAAAACTTTCCTTAAAAACCGCCAAGGAAGGATGAGCAAACGCGTGGTGGGCCATCCGTTACCAAAATCCCTTCACCAAGCCATGAAGTGGAAACCGTCAGGGTACGCAGACCGCTACGCGGTCAAGATTCACTGTGCACTTTCAGTGCTTGAGCCTGAGCCAGCTTGGCTGTTTGCGGCCTTTTCAATCTCGACTGCATAGACATGTGCTGGCCCGTGGAAATTGGCGCGGAACACAACCCATTTGCCGTCGGGGGTAAACCGTACGTTTGGTTCAAGCGAGTAATCGTGTTTTGCCATGTTCACCAATCGCTCAGCGCGCAGCACACCGGTTGTGATAAGGCCTTTCTGGTCGGCTGGGTTCATCCGGTTCGGCACAAGCTCAGGCACAAACAGGTAAATCCATTTGCCATCCGCTGCCTGGGCGACCATGTCCGAGTCACCACCGTCACCGGCGAACATCCTGCCGTCGGGCGAAACGTTGTAGTGCACCGACCATTCGTTCCGCTGGAGGTTGTACCAGGTACGTTCACCGGTGCGGATGTTGTAGCCAGCCAGCCAAAACACTTCACCCCGGGGCGTTTGCAAGTCGTACCAGATTGTTGCGCCATCCGGACTCCAAAATTCGTGCCCGGCAATCTCCATGACCATTGTGCGTGTGTGAATTTTGCTCAGCTCAGAACCATCAGCGCGGATTGTCCAGATACGATCAACCAAATGCCACGGGCCTTCGTGGCAAAACATCAGCAAGGTCGGGTCTGTAGGGGAGAACTGAATATGATTGAGCCAGTTACTGCCGCGATTGAACGTTTTGATTTCGCCTGTGCGTATGTTCAGCACGAAAAGTTCCATCGGCCAGCGCCGGTTAAACCGTTGCTCGAGGCTAGGCCGACGCGGCCGAGTCCACCAATCCGGTGGTGGGCCATCATCGCCAAACGCGCTCGGTGCGTTTGTTGGACGCTCGGTAATTGATCCGGCTAGCAAAGTTTCGTCCGCGTTCACCGTTGCAACCCCGGCGCGTGCAGGTGGTCTTGCGATTTCACGAACAGTCCCTGCCGGGACTGCCACTGCATAAACCACACGATTTGATACGAAGTAAACGTCGCCTGTCCTACGGCCCACTTCGATAAGCCTGACAAAACCTGTCACAAGTTTCTTGATCTCGCGCGAGCGCAAATTCACCACGGAGATGCCGCCCGGCGAACTCATCACCATCCATTGACCGTCCGGTGTGAATGCATTTTGGTGGAAGTACGGCGACTGCGACCCTGGTTCTTTTGAAAGCCGAACAACGCGGTGCCCGGTGTCAGGATCAATCCATTCAATCGGGGGTTCTTCAGCACCAATGGCAAGGCCGATGAGTCGCACCGCTAACCAAATCAGAACAATTCCAGTCAAACACCGCATAACAACGTTTTTGCCTAATCTTTCGCACGGGTCAGCCGGCAAAGCAAATCAAACCTGAGCGTTTTTGGGCGGGTGATCACCGCTCGAGTCTGACGTCGGCCGCGTAATTGAAAGTGCACTTCAGCGGTCACCGTGATACTTTCGAGCAGGCAATGGCGTTGCAGAACCGTTTTTTTCGCGCGGTGTAGTTTTTGGATCAGTGAACATGGAGCAAAACTGGCGGAGCCGACCTAGCCGCACTGTGCTTGTGTGCTTTGCACTCAGGCAAGAAGCGGCTGCATTCAAACGATTCGTCAGAGCAAATCCGGCCGTCACCACCCTTGTCACCGGCATGGGCTTGGTAAATGCAGGCCGAGCTGTGCAGCAGGTGGTACAAGGCCGACATTTTGACGAGGTGTTCAGTTGCGGGTTCGCAGGCGGGCTGAATCCACGGCTTGCGCCTGGGACGGTCTTGTTTCACACAGCCGACCCGGCTTTGGCAGAGCGGCTCCAAAAGGCGGGTGCGATCCCTGCCAGATTCGCCCTGGTGGACAAGCTACTTGTTACCGCTGCGGCCAAAGCCCAGTGTTACAGTGCCACAGGCGCAGACGCTGCACAATTCGAGTCTGAAGCTGTCCAGGCAATATGTCGCCAACGCAACATTCCGTTTGCAGTTGTAAGGGTTGTGCTCGACGCTGCAAACGAGAACCTGCCGATTGATTTTAACAAGTTTATCTCGGCAGGGGGCGGGTTTCAGTACGGTAAATTTTTCGGTGCCATTGCATGTGCACCTGGCAAAATCCGGCTGTTGATCCAGCTTATGAAACGCTGTCGGTTTGCGAGTACCAAACTTGCGGTTGTATTGGCAGCAGCTATTCGCCAATAACAGCGGGCGTTATAGCATCGGATTTTTCAGGCGGTTTTTCCTTTGCGTGCTCGCTGTAACTGACAAGCGCAGCGCCCATGACGATAAGCACAACGCCAGCCCATCGTACTGCGGATACGTGTTCCTTGAGAACCAACTGTGCTGCCAACGTGGTGATCACAAACCCAAGTGCAGTGAGCGGCCAGATAAGACTCACGTCGCGGTGGGTCAACAAATACAGCAACGTGAAAAAGAATGCCGCCTCAAGCGCAACACCGAGCAAAACGTATTTGTTGGTTGCGGCGGCGATGAACACTCGGCTCAGCTCAGCCGGGTAGAAACCGAGTGGTGGCCCAACCTGTTTAAGGCCCTTACCCAGACACACCACACCTGCTGCTTCAGCAACAAGTGCACAAACAAGGATGATTATGAGTTTTGTCATGCTACAAATCCCGGTATCGGATCAGCTCGATGCCCAATCGTTCAACCAATGCGCGAACCTTTGGGCTTAGCAGCGCGTCGAGTTCGTGCTTAGCATCGGCTTCGGCCGGGTGCAAGTAAAGCTCAGATACACCGCCGGGCAAGCGCGCCAGCAGGTTCAGTACGTAAGCTTCATCTACGCGGGAATCTTGCAACAGGCCGAAAACATTTTGTGTGTGTTTTATGCCGTGTTTTGCCAGGCGCGTTTGTGCGTGCGACGCCAGTTGGCTGAAAACCAATGCCATTGCAACCTTGTAAAGCCAGCGACCGCCGGCCAAGTGTACGTTCAACCAAAATTTGTCACGGGTGAGTCTGATTCGGCAGATGCCAAATTCGGGCGCGATTTCAATTAAAATGCCTAGCACAGTCGGGTGCATATGCATGTGCAGGTGCCCACTGACATGGTCCAGATCGAGTCCGGTCGCCATGAACTTTTGAAGTTGCGCACGAATCTCGGCTCGCAACTGTGCACGCAGCCTGCGGTCGAAAAAGTACCGCAGCCCGGTTACAAACCCGCTTGTGCCAAATTCATTTCGGTCGTTCACAAGGCCTGGGATTTGCGTGTGGTCAAGTGTCGAGTGTGCGCAGATCAGGGTCAGGTGCAACCCCACACCAAGCCGCGGATTTTGTCGTGCAAATTCAACTGCCTGGGCGAACCCGGGCTCGTTTACCATCAGACTCGCCGTGGTCAGGATGCCCTCGCGATGCGCCCGAACGACAGCCCGGTTAACCGATTCGCTGCGGCCGAAATCGTCTGCAGTCACAATGAGCCGTCTGGGCGGTTGAGACACTACTGCGCGCGCGGCCGTGGGTTCAAACTGCGCCATAATTTGGGCTGGGCAACCCGAATGTCACGTTCAACCATGTCCGGCAAATCAATATCAACTTACGTCCGGTTCCGAGCCGAGTTTTTTCCGAGCCAAAAACATTAAACCGGTTTCCCTCGATTTTCCTGAGCAGGTCCCAGTAAACCGCCCCCATCAGTTCGGCTGCGATCATTGCGCGTCTGTCAACGGCAGGCAGGCTTTGCCGTGCGAACCTGTAGAACTGTTTTGCGCGAGTCGCCACGGCAGCGCACAGGTTGTAGAATCTGTCGGAATATCGCCCCTGCATGATTTCGTCCGGCGAAACTTTGAATTCAACCAGTTCATTTAACGGCAGGTAAATCCTGCCGCGCGCAGCATCAGTACGCACGTCACGCAGTATGTTTGTCAATTGCAATGCTTTGCCGAGCTGGATTGCGTAATTGCGAGAGCTGTGATCCCGATAGCCGAAAATTTCAATGCTCAACAGGCCAACCACCGATGCAACGCGGTAGCAGTACAAGTCGAGGCTGTCCCAATCTTCGTACCGCGTTTTGTCGAGGTCCATTTCAACGCCTTTGAGCAATTCATCGAACAGCGCAAATGGCAGCTTGTATCCGGCGATGACAGGCTGTAGCTGTCGGTTTACCTGCAGTTGTGGTTCATCGCCCTGGCATGCACGGTGCACGTCCGTACGCCAGGCAGCCAGGGTTTGTCTGCGCTGCTCGATTGGCGTGTCTTTGTCGTCTGCAACATCGTCAATGGCGCGGCAAAACGCGTATAGAGCCGACATTGCACGGCGTTTTGGGGCCGGCAACAAAACAAACGCTAACGCAAGATTTGACCCGCGTAATGTACGTAACATTCCTATTCATCCCGCATTATTTGCGGCTGTTTGAACTGCTGTTGCGGCTGGTGCGCTGCTGCGTTTGACTCGGACCGTTTCGGGGGTAACCCGCCTGTTTCCGCCAAGGTCGGGTTGCGCCTGTTGTATCTTTCCCGTCGGCGTCTATGTGTGTGTGTTGAAGAGGATACGTTTTCAGGCCGACCGGTATTTACGGTGGTAGTCGGGGTAACATCGTTCGAACTCACATGACGTCTGTGGCGTCTGTACCAGCGCCGTTTTCGTAGTACAAGTACCCAGGCCGTAGCTACGAGTGCAGCGCAAAAAATCGCCGCTACAAGTATCAGCGCTTCACGTGGATTATTCGCTGACTTACCGAGCGTGCCCGGCTCGGGGCGATTAAACAAAAAAGCTGCAAAACTCGTCATTTATGTTCCTCGCACATTTAGTTCGCGTCGTCGCCGTCTGTTGTCCCAACCGGCAAAGTGATATTAAGCCGTTGAATCCGGTAACGCAAGGCGTGTCGGCTTATTTTGAGCAGTTCGGCTGTGTTGGTGAGGTTGTACCCGGTCTGCTCGAGCACAGTTGTTATCAGCGTGCGTTCGAAATCTGCAAGTGCTTCGTCGAGGGATTTACCGGCAATGGCGCTCTCGGCGCCAGCCTGTCGCAGGCGGCTTTCGATATGGAAATCGGGCAGGCTGGATGCCTGAACCATGTCGGTTGTTTCGAGGATAAGAGCGCGTTCGACAACGTTACGCAGCTCGCGCACGTTGCCTGGCCATGTATGGGCCATGAGTTTCTGTTGTGCAGCAGGTGTAAATCCTTTCACACGTTTCCGGAGTGCAGCCGAGTAAATCTTCAGAAAATGCTCCGCAAGCAACAGAATGTCCTGACCGCGTTCACGCAACGGCGGCAGATGAATCTGCACCACATTGAGTCTGTGAAACAGGTCCTCGCGGAACTGGCCCTCTTGGATTGCGCGGATGATGTCGCGATTCGTGGCTGCTATGAGCCGTACGTTAACGCGCAATTCCTGTGTGCCACCCACGCGCGTGAACGTGCCGTCTTCGAGGAACCGGAGCAGTTTCGCCTGAAGCGGCTTGCTCATGTCGGCGATTTCATCCAGGAAAATCGTACCGCCATCGGCTTCTTCAACACGCCCCGGTTTCTGTTTCACTGCGCCGGTGAATGCGCCTTTTTCGTGTCCGAAAAGTTCACTTTCCAAAAGCGTGTCCGGGATGGCTGCGCAGTTAATTTTCACGTAGTTTGCGTTGCGCCGGTTGCTGTAATAATGCAATGCGCCTGCAACAAGTTCCTTGCCGGTGCCGCTTTCGCCCAAAATAAGCACACGCGCGTCTGTGGGTGCAACTGTCCGGATCAATTGCCGCAACTGGCGCATCTTGGGTGTTTCCCCGATTATTTGCTCGAGCTGGTAAAGCTCGATTGCACGGGCTTTTAAGGCGACATTTTCTTGCAGCAACCGATGTCGTTCTGCGCACCGGCCAACTGCATGAAGAAGTTCCTCAGGCGCAAACGGTTTGGGCAGGTAATCAATTGCACCGGCCTTGATGGCTTCAACAGCCTGCTTCGGGGTGGCGTATGCTGTGATCATCAACACCGGCAACTGCGGCCATTGCAGTTTTATCTTGGCAAGGAAATCGTATCCGCTCATCCCGCCCAGGCGCGCATCTGTTATCACAAGGAAAAACTCTTCGTGTTCGAGCAGCGCCAGACCCGCCTCGGCAGAGTCAACTGCGCGAACAGCGTAGCCTTCGTCGCTGAGCATTTTCTCGAGCGACACCCGCATGTTTTTTTCGTCATCAACGACGAGAATTGGGGGTAACAGCGTGCTCATTGTTCAACAGGATTTTGCGGCTGAGCCACCCGGCACGCAAGCACGGCCAGAGCACCGCGTCGCAAAACTCCTGTACGTGCCGTTTCGGTTAGGGGCCATTGTGCCGGCGTTCATTGGGTTGTTTTTGGGCTGACTCGAGCAGGCAGCGTAACAATGAATGTGGCGCCTTTGCCGGGCACTGATTCGGCCCGCACAGCGCCATCGTAGAGCTCGACGTTATGCTTTACGATTGCCAAGCCGAGGCCACTGCCCTTGGGTTTGGTGGTGTAGTATGCGTCAAACACCTTTTCGAGCTTATCAGGTGGAATACCCGGGCCTTCGTCGCGGACTGTGATCTCGATTGTTTCGTCGTCGCGCAGCTTTGCAGTTACAAACACGTTTCCACTGTTTTGCATCGCCTCGCGCGCATTTTGCAAAAGGTTAACGAGTACCTCGTTCAAGTGCCGACGCACCATCCATACAGGTGGCAAATCGGGTTCGTAATGGCGATTGACTTTGACCGGCCAATCTGAATTTGGTGGGAATACCTGGTCAATTGCACGGTCTATTTCCTCGGGCACAACCAGCTTTTCAACACGGCCATCGCTCAGCTCGGCGTAACCGACCAGCTCGGTCAATATCCTGTCGGAGCGCGCGATTTCTTCTTCGATGATCTGGAGTTGTTGTTCGGTGTCTGGTCTGCCGTTGCGCAGCGATTTGCGGAGTGAATAAACTGCGTTGTTGATGATGGCTAGTGGGTTTTTTAGCCGATGTGCTACCTCGGCTGCGAGCCGGCCAGCCGATTTTAACTCGGCTTGGCGCATTGACAGCTCCTGCTGTTCAGCCTGGGCGAGCCGTTGTCTCTCAAACAACAACTGCAGGCCGTAACCACATGCGGTCAATAGCCACAAGATCGTCAAACGCAATACTACAGGCTCAGTCGGTTTTTCAGGCACAGCAGGTTCAGGGTAGCTCACCACAACAACAATTCGTGCCGGCCTGTTTGTGGAATCGGTTGCAGCATCAGCAGGCGCGCTTTCCGTTGCTCTTGTGGTTGTTGCAATCCTGCGCCGCGGCATGCTTGGCAGGAAAATTTCCGTCTCGGTCAATGTCATGTCCAACAATCCTGCAGCCATGTAAAACCCGCTCAACAGTAGGTTAAGCGCTATCTGCGGCGTAGCGGCGGGTATGCTGAGTGCATTGACGAAGATCAACCCTGCAAAACACCAAAACAACGTGCTCTGAAACCCGCCGGTGAACAATGTCAGGACCCCTAGCAATGCACCGTCCAACAGACCAATCGTGAACACGAACCACTGCACCAATCCGGGTGGGAACTTGCGTACCACAAACATCGGTGCCGCCAGACCAACCGTCAGCAACACATACGGCATGAACAGATTTTGTGCAGTCTCAAGTACGGCTGCGCGCGGCGTGGGTATTTCGGTCCACGGCAGGTAAAATAGATAATAAAACGCAAGGCCGATTGCAGCCGCCCTGACCGGCATGACAATATTACGTTGCATTGCCAAAATCCGGCGTGCGCGTTCGGCAGTTGCCAGCCGATACTGCGGCGGCGCAAGCGACTGCTTCAAAAACTGCCACCAGGACAATTTCATTCAACTGACTTTGGCAGGTTGCGCCGGCCGGAGTTCTTGCCCAACAGCGCAACCACATGCTTGACGATCTCTTCAACGGGCCAGAGCCGGCCCAACCCTTCGTAACCGCACGCAAGCAAACCCTTGGCCGGCCCGATGAATTGCGCACCGCGTTTTTTAAGCAGTGCAACATTCGCCTGCGTGGCGGGGTGCAACCACATCTTCCCGTTCATTGCCGGCGCAACAACGAGTTTGGCTGCCGGATTAAGCGCAAGTGCAATGCACGTCAATGCATCATCTGCGATGCCATGCGCGAGTTTCGCTATTACATTTGCAGTTGCAGGCGCAATCAACAATAGGTCGGCTGCATCGGCAAGCTTGATGTGCACAGGTTCCCACCCCAAAACCGTGTCATACAGGTCTGTTACGACCGGGTTCCGCGAGAGCGTCTGAAAACAAACCGGTGTAATGAACCGCTGTGCATCGGCCGTAAGCACGACGTGCACATTGCACCGGGCCTTTGTAAGTTCGCTCGCTAGATCAACCGCCTTGTAAGCCGCGATTGACCCTGTTACACCCAAAACAATTGTCTTGGTCGCGTTCATTTGAAGGTTTGCATTTGCATTTACATCGTTCACGCGCCGGAAAAATTTAATACACCGGCTGCCCCGCTAAAACTCGGGCGGCTGCGCGCGGCTTGTGCGCATTTTTTCAGCTTCAATAATTGCCAGTACCCGACGCAAATCTTCCTCTGGACTGGCACTGATCAGCAGGTAATCGAACTCGCGCCAGCAGGCTATCTCAGCTCGTGCAACACCGAGTCGTCTCTGGATAACTTCTAGTGTGTCCTGTCCGCGGGTGCGCAGGCGTCGCTCGAGTTCTGCAAGTGTGGGCGGCGTGAGAAACACCGTTACAATGGCACGATTTAACTGCGGCTCGAGCCGTGCCTTGGCACGAATTGTTGCTGCACCTTGCACGTCCACTTGCAACAAAACGTCGTTGCCCTGGTTGAGCTTGCCTAGCAGCTCTGCTTTCAACACGCCGTATCTGTAACCGTACACGGTGGCGTGCTCGATGAATTCGTCGGCCTGTAACCGGCGTGCGAAAGTTGTTTCATCGAGAAAGTAGTAATCAACACCGTCGCGTTCGCCGGGTCTTGGCGGTCGTGTTGTGCACGTGATTGCCCGTGTGACGCCCGGTCTCGCAGCAAGCAACTGTTTGCACAGAGTGGTTTTGCCGCCACCTGACGGCGCCGAAATCACTATTAACAGTGGTTCACTCCGGTTCATCCAAGCTATGTGCGGTGTCACTCTACATTCTGCGCTTGTTCGCGGAATTTATCCAGCTCAGCTCTGAGCTTGACCACCTCGCGCACAATGATCGTGTCGTTTGCCTTGGCACTGATTGTGTTGACCTCGCGATTTATCTCTTGCGCAAGGAAATCTAGCATCCGCCCCACAGCCGCTTTCGACTTCAGACAGTTTTCAATTTGCCTGAAATGACTCTGCAGCCGGGTTAATTCCTCGGATATATCGCATCTGTCGGCGAATAAAACCACCTCTTTGAGCAACCGGTCATCCCGGGCAAGTGCGCCCAGACCAGCAGACTTGATCCGGCCAAGCAACTGTTGCCTGTACCGTGCTGAAGCACGTGGTGCACGCCGCTGAATATTGGCCGTGAACCTGCGCATTGCGGCAAGCCGACTCGCCAGGTCACGCGCCAGATGTGCGCCTTCGCGTTTGCGCATCTCGACGAGCCCAACCAGCGCAGTGCGCAGTGCGCGTGACACCGCAGGCCAAAAATAGTCTGCATTGCCAAGCTCGTCAGTTGTCTGGAAGACACCCGGTGCACGTACCAGGTGGTCCAACGTAACAGTGCCGGGCAGGCCAAGCTCGCGCGCAAGCTTTCGCAATTCATCTGCATAAACACGCGCAATCTCCTTGTTAAGATGCGTTCGCGCGTAAACCCTGCCGGTCGGTGTGTGCAGCGTGATTCGTGCCGTAAGCCGGCCGCGCGAAATGTAGCGGTTGATCGTGTCGCGCACCCTTGCTTCTAGCACCTCAAGCTCGCGCGGCAGCGTAACTGTGACCTCGGCCTGTTTACGATTCACCGAGCTTAACTCGACTGTTACCTTGTACCCGTCCCGGGCGCATTCGCCACGGCCGTAACCTGTCATGGACTTCATGCCTCGCAAATTATTGCAGCCTGCACGTCTTGATGCGATTAAATTCTTTGGAACACGGCGGGTCGTTCAGCCCAAGACGACCCAGACCGGGCTTGTGCAATAACACAAACTGGGTTTGAATGTCGCCGGGTATGCGAACTGGATTTGGTCTGTTTTTGAGCGCGGTGCTCGGTCTGTGTTCAGCATGTTGCTTCGGCCAGACCGCATCCGCAACCGCAAACCCGGCTGACAACTTGCCGCCCCACATCAAACGGCTTACCTGGTTCGGTGAACGCGCAGATTGGTCGCACGACGGCAAACGCATTTTGTTCGTCGAAAAGACCTTTGGCGACGTGTTCGAGGTCGAGGTCGCAACCGGCATCATCCGGCCCGTAACGCATCATTACCCGCATCACGGCTACACACGCGCACTTTACCTTGCTAACGGCGACATTTTGTTATCCGGCCCACAGAAGTTCGACCCACTCAACCGCCGTGATGCGCGCATCCAATGTTGGTTGTGGGTGCTGGACAAAAGTCGTACCAAACCTGCGGTGTGCCTAGGCACAAAATGTTCCGAAGGCCCGGCTGTGTCGCGGAAACGTATGCACATTGCCTGGACGCACGTGTCGGCGCAATACCCGGACGAGCTGCCGAACGATACATCGCGCATCTACGAAGCCGATGTCGAGTATGAAAACGGTGTGCCTAAGCTGGTCAACCAACGTCTTGTGATTGACAGCCGCGACCTGCCATTCAAATGCACACTCGAGACACAGAATTTCGTACCGCCTGCTGAGGAACAGTTGACATTTTCAGCCTATGGCTATCAAGGGACCGAAGTATGCGTGGTTGATTTGAAAACCAGACAGATCCGAAACATCTCAAATGCTCCCGGCCAATACGACGAACCGGAGGGCATTTTCCCAGACGGCAAGTTTACCCTCGTCGAGTGCGACGCTCAGAACCGGCTCGGCCCCGGCCATGTTGACATCTGGAAACTGCGCATGGACGGAGGTGGATACACGGAACGGCTGACGTACTTTTCCGATTTCAAGGGTTACAAAGCGTCAAATCCGGTTGTGAGTGACGACGGCAGGTTCATTGCATTCCAACTCGCCAGGTCTGCAGACGAGGCTGGGGTTGGCCATGGAATTTTCATACTCGATTTGCAAAATGCGCCAAACGCCCGACCAGATCCGGCTCAGGCCGGCAACTAATTCCCAGTACGAAACTAATGAAACAGAGCTTTGTAATATCGAGCGTGATTATCTCTGCCTTGTTTGGCACGTTTACCGTTTGTGGGGCGACGCCATTGGCCGTTACCGTAGGAATGCCAACAGGGGTGGAAACGAACTTTCACATGGGCCAGGCAAGACGACCCGACGGAACAACGCTTGCGATTGACAGTTACAGCCTGCTTTTGAACGGCCAACGTTGGACACCGGTGATGGGCGAGTTCCATTACGCGCGGTATCCGGAGACAGAGTGGCGTGACGAACTGCTTAAGATAAAGGCCGGCGGGATTGACATCGTTGCCACATACGTTTTCTGGATTCATCACGAGGAAATCGAGGGGCGGTGGGATTGGTCGGGTCGGCGCAACTTGCGCAGGTTTGTCGAGTTGTGCAATGAGCTTGGGCTTAACGTGCTGGTGCGGTGCGGGCCATGGTGTCATGGCGAGGTGCGCAATGGCGGGTTCCCAGACTGGCTGGTGCAAAAGGGTTGGAAGTTGCGTTCAAACGACACGAACTATCTGGCCAGGGTACGGACCTTGTACGGCAAGATTGCTGAGCAACTGACCGGTCTGCTCTGGAAAGACGGTGGCCCGGTCATCGGAATACAGCTCGAGAACGAATATCGCGGGCCAGCCGAACACCTGCTTGCGCTTAAGCGTATTGCACGCGAAGTCGGCCTAGATGTCCCGCTTTACACCCGAACAGGCTGGCCTGCGTTATCCACGCCGATGCCATTTGGCGAGATTTTGCCGTTGTACGGCGTGTACGCCGAAGGGTTCTGGGACCGTGAATTGACGCCTATGCCGGGTCGGTACTGGGCAGGGTTCCATTTCTCCCTCCAACGCACAGATGCAAACATCGCAAATGAAATTCTCGGACGCGCCGATGCCAAAGACACACCTGATATCGTGCGCTATCCATACCTTACCTGTGAAATCGGGCCGGGCATGATGAACAGTTATCATCGGCGCGTGCTCTTTTATCCTGCAGATGCCGAGGCAATCACTCTGGTTAAGCTCGGCTCGGGCAGCACTTTGCTCGGCTATTACATGTACCACGGCGGGGTTAATCCAGACGGTAAACTCACCTCATTGCAAGAGTCACAAGCAACAGGCTACTGGAACGATCTGCCGGTCAAAAGTTACGATTTCCAGACTGCACTTGGCGAATACGGCCAGGTCAGACCACAGTATCATCTGTTGCGGCGCCTGCATTTGTTCATGCACAACTTCGGCACGTTAATTGCCCGCATGCCCACCTGGTTGCCGGATAATCGCCCCACTGGAAAGCACGACACAAACACGTTGCGTTGGTGCGTCCGCTCCGACGGTGAAAGCGGGTTCGTTTTCGTGAACAACTACGAACGACTGTGTCAACTGCCGACCAAACCGAATGTGCAATTCGGCATAAACCTGCCCGATAGCACAGTTCTTTTTCCTGACAAACCCGTGGCCGTGCCCGGCGGCAGCAGATTTATTTGGCCGTTTAACCTCGAGCTTGCTCACGGGGTGAAACTTATCTGGGCAACCGCACAACCGCTCTGCGCCATTAATGAACGTCAAACACAAACGGTTGTGTTCGCTGAAACGCGCGGTGTGCCTGCAACATTTGTGATCGGGGGTGCGGCATGGTCGCTCAAAACTGCATCCGGCAAAGTGGAAAACAGAGAGGATGTATGCCTCGTACGCGATGTCCACCCTTCACGTAATGTTGCGTTTACGGTTTCGACCCGCAGTACTGGTGGTGTCGTTCGCATCGTTTTGCTTTCTGAAGAGGATTCGCTCGGCCTGTACCAGGTTGAATGGCTCGGCCAAAACCGACTTTTCCTCACAAAGGCATCGCTTGTGGTTGACGGAATGCAAATCCGGTTAACATCCACAAACTGGACCGATCTGGCGCTAAGCATCTTCCCGTGTGAAATTTCGTTGCAGCACGCCAACCGCAAACTCACCGGTCAACCAGACGGTATCTTCTGTAAATTTACGCCGACCATCAGAGGTGTGCCAAAACTCGATGCCAACTTCACGCTTGTACAACCCGCTGGCCCGCCCCGCAAAATTCAACTCGGCAAGATCAACCAGCCCGTTGCCGCTGCACCTGAAGATGCGGACTTCGACCAAGCCGCAGTTTGGCAGGTGACGTTGCCTAAAAAGATAGATTTGAGCACCGACCCTATTCTGCGCGTGCATTATGTTGGCGACGTTGCACGCGCAACCTTGAACGGTAAACTGCTCACGGACGATTTTTACAATGGCAATGCGTGGGAAATCGGCCTGCGCAGGCACGCACCCGAAATTCTAACCGGTGACCTGCGCATTGCAATTTTACCACTGCAGAAAGACGCACCAATTTACCTCGCCCATGAAGCGAAGCCTGACTTCGGTAACCGCACAGCTGTCGCCGAGTTGGTTCGACTTGAACTCGTGCCGCGCAACACTGTAACGCTGCATTTTGCGAAGTAACCTGGATTAGCCCATCCTGCAGTGCACAGACGTCTCCGCGCTTTGGTCTGGGGCGACATATCGCCCTCCACAAATGAAACCGGTCACGTTAGCCGGAGTCGGGATAAAAGGGTGGAACCGCCGCTAGCAGTGCTCTTTGCAGAGTGACGCTTATAAAGCGCTGCGGAATCGGCGGCGCAGGAATGCGGTTGCAACGGCGCGCGCCCCTCCGGGGGCGCAGAACTAAACTCGGGACGACGTGGAAGTCGTCCCTCCAACCGGGTCCAAAGCGGTGTCAGCGCTTGCTGACGTTCGCTCCGCCGCCGCACTCCAAAAGTTCTGGTCCAATTCTTCACCGCGGAGACGCGGAGGCGCAGAGAGTAGGTAGGGCGCAGTCCCGTCCCGCCTAAGATGCGGGACGGGACTGCGCGCCGCTATCCATACGCCCGAAAACCTTCGGCGGGCAGAGGGCTGCCCGCCCTACCTTTTTTCAATCGATTCGGCAGCCCTGGAGGATCGAGTTCAACCTCGACCTGTGACAGGTTCGGTTTCAAACGGATGGATTTGTGGAGAATATGGAACCGGCTATCCAAAGGCGTTACAATTGGAATGCACCTGCTCGGATTTCGCGCGGTTGAGACGCAAAACCAAACCGCTGACACACCGAGTATCGGCCAAATGCCCGACGAACAGTCAACAAAACCGGTACAATTTTTGTGTGTCACCTGGGACACAATCTTTGTCGTCAGTTCCCGCACGTAATCCTGTGGAGGCGGTACCGTATTTGCGGGACTGTCATCCGATTCTTCACCCCAGCAACGCGGCGGCGCAGCGAGTAAGGTATGGCGCGCAGTCCACTGCGCGCCGCTATCCGTACGCTCGCAAACGTCCCGCGCCCAGAGGACTGCCCGCCACACCTTTCCATTATGACGTTTTTTGGCGGGGGCCCGCTCCCGTATGTGGGGGATGCGGCACTTGAACAGGTCGTGTAGACCTCAGTCTTTCGGCTTGAGTCTGGTTTTCCGCGCTCTTACGAGCGCGGCTACGACGCGCTGGTGTTGGTGTTTGAAACACGCTGTTGATCGCGGATGCGGCGGGCAGAGGACTGCCCGCCCTACCAGGGATCAGGTTTTGACGAAAGCATTAACGGGTTAGTTCACATGAAGAGTTCGACTTTGTCGGAACTGCCGATCACAACGGTCACGCGGTTGGCAGACGGTGGTACTGGACCGGGCTGAGGAAAAATGGACTGCATTTGGGGAACGCCGCCACATAACGCGTTGACATTGTAGCGGCGCTCTACGAACGTCGCTCCGTATGGGCATGCTGCCAGAATTTCCGCAACACGAGACCGCTTTTTTGCCGGGACGACACGTTGCTCCGACCAAAAGCGCGGGACACGCACGCCCACGCCAAATACATCTCGTCCAATTCTTCACCGCAGAGAATCAGAGGCGGTGTTTGGTTACATGAACCCCGCGCGCCGCCGGTATCTTGCCGCAGAAGAAACGATTCGCGTATTGCCATGCTCCGCCATGACCATCCCGGCGCTCCAGCCGAAAAACCAAACCCGCAGAGACGGGAAAAAGCTTGGAACGTTGGCGAGCTACCCTCGCGCTTTCATATTCTGTGGAGGGACACATGGCCCGACGTGTCCGAGCTTAACAAGCGCGCCGGTGCGCGTCTGCATCATTAGGGACCGGAGTTGAAACGCAAAGACACAAAGAAAACAAAGTGAATGGGGACTACTCTAACACGGATATTTCGCAAGCTAGCAGGGTGTTGAAAAGTCATTTTCGGAGGAAAAAACATACAAAAACGCCAATGTTTCCGAGGATTGGTTTTCCAAAACAGCGCTCTTTCAACAGCCTGCTGGTGGCACGAGAAAACCATGGTGGCGCATCCCGCGATTGCAGGACGAACCTCCCGGGTCACCTGCCTGCGGCACAGCCATAGTGCAAAACCTTGCGATTGGTGTTGCCTGTTTGGCTTGGCTCTTGGTATAGGTAAAGCAGGCGAGGGGAATTGAGAAGTCAGCCCTCGCCAATTCGGGCACTTGCAAATTCCGGGCCGTGACTCGGGAAGGCCAGTTATGATTCCGAGTGCGCGACTGCCAAAGCCATGCGCAGACGAAAAGTGCAATGTAATGCGGTTGGCAAATGGGCCGGTAACTAGGACGGTATTTGGCATGTTTGGCGTGGGCTGAGTAGAAAGACAGTCGTGCTTTGTGCCAACGCCAACACAGTCTATGGACCCGGTTGATGATGTGACAGAGGCAGGGATCAATCACACAGGCAGACATGCTTCAGCCGACATACAATTCAGATAACCGCACGGTGCAGGGCAAGCTCTAACGCGCTCATGGGCGATTTGATTGCCATCATTATCATTGCTGTAGCAGCTGCCATTGTCGCGTTGCCAATAGTTTCGCTTATCTTGGCCGGCCTGGCACACAAACGCGCCAAAGCGGTGGCCAACAGCGCGCAAGATCTGCTCAACCGTATTGCAAATCTCGAAAAGGAACTGCTCGAGTTAAGAAGGCGCATTGACACTGCATCAACCACTCCATCTGTTCCCCAGTCAGCGCAGCCGGTTTCACGTGCTGAACCCGAATCAATCGAATCTGCGCGTGTTCCAGCAACACCCCGTGCCGCATCAGCCCAGATCGCGCTCGAGCAACAACCAACTCAAACGCAACCGCCTGTTGCACATGCAGAGCAGTTGCTTGAAAAGATCAGCCAGGCCGTGCAACAACCGCCCGAGCAGAAACTGTCCACTGCGCCCAAGGACCGCGCTCCGACAGAACCGGTTTCAAAACCTTTCTGGGCGCGGCTTAACTGGGAACAGTTCCTCGGCGTAAAACTGTTTGCGTGGGCAGCCGGTCTGGCACTGTTTCTCGGGGTCGGATTTTTCCTCAAATGGTCATTCGACCGCGGTTTGATCACACCACCTGTCAGGGTTGCAATGGGGTTTGTCACGGGCATCGGCCTACTTGTGACCGGATTACGCATTCCACGTCAACGCTACAATGCTCTTGCACAGGCATTCATTGCATCCGGCGTGGTGGTTCTTTACGCGGACATATTTGCATCGTGCGCGTTCTACCATTTCATCCCGAATGCTGCTGCTTTTCTGCTGATGGTTCTGGTCACGGTCACGGCGTTTCTGCTTGCTGTGCGTCTTGATGCACCCGTGGTTGCGATTCTGGGGTTGCTGGGCGGGTTTCTGACGCCCCCGTTGCTTTCAACCGGCGAAGACCAGCCCTTCGGTCTGTTCGGATACATTGCGCTGCTTGACATTGGGTTACTGGCCGTGGCACTGAACAAACGCTGGAATTACATGACTTTCCTTGGTGCGCTCGCCACTGTCGCAATGCAGTTCGGCTGGGTGCACAGGTTTTTCGTGGCCGACAAAATGCCCGTTGCGACTGCGGTTTTCCTTGTGTTTCCTGCGTTATTCACTGCCGCTGCCGTAATCGCCCACCACTTACAGCTCACGAACAGGCTTTTGACCCTGTCGGCCATAATTCTTCCGCTGGCCGCGCATGCATTCGGGTTATACGTTCAAATCGAGCCGTTCACAGCCGTCGTTTCAAGACCGGTGTTGTTCTTCGTTTTGGTCTTTGGCGCAGACGTTGCGTTACTGGTACTGGCGGCTGTTCAGCGCGAGCTGCGCATGATACATCTGCTGGCAGGTGGGCTTGTGTTTTTCCAGCTCATCTACTGGACATCGAATTTCCTTCGGCCAGCGGCTCTGAACTTGGCACTGGGCGCTTATCTGCTGTTCGGCATAGTGCATGCCGTGTTCCCGGTTGTACTCGAGCGCCTTAACCCCTCTGGTCGAACAGTTGGTTGGGCGCATGTTTTTGCGCCGCTTGCGCTGCTGCTGCTGATGCTGCCGATGTTTGAGCTTGCCGATCTTACGCTGCTAATCTGGCCGACCATCTTGGCAATCGACATTCTCGCTGTTGCGATTGCGTTTCTGACAGCATCTGCACTTGCAATCATCTCAGTCTTGCTGCTCACAGGGTTGGCCACAGCATTTTGGACACTCAAAATGCCGGCCACACTTGCTGGGTTGCCCGAGGTATTGTGCATAATCGGCGCAACGGCGTTGTTGTTTTTTGTGGTTGGGATTTTTGTGGCACGACGGATGCACCCCGCTACAGCCCAATCGCAAGGCGCAAAGCCTAAATCGTGGTTCCCAGCGCCGCCCCAGTTCCGGTTGCCACCCACAGTTGCGCAGGCGCTGATACCCGCAACATCCGCCATGTTGCCCTTTGTGCTGCTTACGTTACTTACGCTGCGACTGCCGTTAACAGACCCGTCGCCCGTGTTTGGTCTTGCAGCGCTCATGGTTGTGTTGCTGCTTGGCCTGGTCCGATTTTATCGGGCTGATTGGGTCAGCTTGGCAGGATTAATCGGCACTGTGATGCTTGAGGCGGTCTGGCACACACGCCACGTAGACGCTGACAATGCTTTGACGCCCTTGACGTGGTACGTGGGGTTCTACTTCGTGTTTGGGCTGTTCCCGTTCATTTTCAAGAAACATGTTCAACATCGGCTTGGGCCGTGGCTGACGTCGGCACTGGTAGGGCCGGGACAGTTTTACCTCGTCTATCGGCTGGTGAAACTGGCGTACCCGAACAATTTCATGGGGGTGATACCGGCACTGTTTGCGATGCCGTCACTGTTGGCCCTGGTTCATCTGGTCAAAACGCTCGCTGCTGACGCGCCCTGGCGCAATACGCAGCTTGCGCTGTTCGGTTGTGTGGCATTGTTTTTCATCACGCTCATCTTCCCGATCCAGTTCGAGAAACAATGGATCACAATCGGCTGGGCGCTCGAAGGCGTTGGGCTGTTGTGGTTGTTCCATCGTGTACCGCACAACGGCCTCAAATACCTGGGTGCAGCGCTGCTCGTGACGGCTTTTGTGCGGCTTGCGCTTAATCCGGCGGTGCTCGAATATCACCCGCGCACGCCAACGCCGGTGTTGAACTGGTACCTATACGCGTATGGAATTGTTACCATTTGCCTTTTTGCAGGGGCGCGTTTGTTGTCGGAGCCGCACAACACGATCGGGCGGCTGAACATTCGCGCCGTACTGGCTGGGCTGGGTGGCGTGCTCGGATTTTTGCTTGTAAACATCCAGATAGCCGACTATTTCAGCACCGGCACAACCATCACGTTCAAGTTTTCGGGTGACTTTGCGCGTGACATGACATACTCACTTGCATGGGGTGCATACGCGTTTGTTGTGTTGCTGGTCGGGATTCTGCGCAACATACGCGGCGCGCGGTTCGCCGGCCTTGGTTTGCTCATCCTCACGTTGCTCAAACTGTTTTTACATGATCTGTGGAATCTGGGCGGGCTGTACCGCATCGGCTCGCTAATCGGTCTTGCCCTGGTGTTGATCTCGGTTTCATACCTGTACCAGCGCCATATCTTTCCAAAAACAGAACGCCAACAATCAGACCAACAATGAAATCAACTGCTCTGACAACCCTTGCAATCGCAGTTTGCAACGCGGCTTTTGCGGTGTCGCTCCCGGCTGATTGGAAGTATTACCAGACAATTGAAATTGCCGAGACTGGCCTGGTCAAAATCGGCATACCGTTGGAAACGCTCGATGCCGCACGGCCTGATCTGTCAGACCTGCGCATATTCGATGCCGAAGGCCGGGAAGTGCCGTTCCGGATCGAACGACCTGCGCAGGTGCAACCAAAGGTTGTGCCGGCAGAAAACCTCCAGGTGGCAATTAGCAGTGATGAAACAGTGCTCACGGTCGAGACCCGCACGCAACGCCCAGTTGACAAGGTTGCAGTCGAGACACCAGCGGAACAGTTCATAAAGTCTGTCAGGGTCGAAGGGTCCAAAGACGGTGTACATTGGGAAGAGATTACGCGTAACCAACCTATATTCCGCCAACCTGGTGCAGCCAAAACAGACATCGAGTTTGCACCTGGCGCATGGGCAAAATTGCGTGTTGTAATTGATGACCGGCGCAGTCTGCCCCTCCCGGTTACAAATGTCACGATTCGTGAGACCGCCCGCGACCAACTGCCTGAGGAACCTCTTGATGTCACGATAATCGAGCGCGACGAAAGCCCGGGCCAAACACGGCTCACGCTCGCAGTTCCGGCAGCAAACGTGACCTTGGCAGGGTTACAAATTGAAGCTGCTGATCCGTTGTTCACACGTCAGGTCAGGTTGGCGTATCGTGAATACATCGAAGGCGAGGTCCGAAATCGGGTGCTCGTTCAGGCCACAATTTACCGTGTTGCACTGGAAGGACACCCGACAGTCTCCGAATTGACCTTTGCGCGAGACGTTGTCCTGCCAAGCCGCGAGTTGATCTTGACGATTGTAAACGGCGACTCGCCACCGCTTACCATAACATCAATTGGCGCCATAAATCGGCCGGTCTTTGCCACATGGTTGGTTAACAGGCCCGGCACGTTCCACTTCATTTGCGGTAACCAGAAATGCGCCGCACCACAGTACGACCTCGCAACACTACCGACGGACTTGAAGCCCATGAACGTCAGACCTCGCACAGTAACAGCACTTGCGAATAATCCAGCGTATTGCCCTGGTGAACCTGCACCTGACATCCCTGATATTGGTACGCCAATTGACCTTTCGAAATGGCGCTTTCGCAAACGGATCGAACTGGCCGGATCAGGCGTGCAGGAGCTTGAGCTTGATCCGGAAACGCTTGCACGGGCTGGGATCGAATTGGAGGATTTACGCGTCGTTCGCGCCGGCAAACAAATCCCCTATCTGCTCGAGCGGCCCAGCACAATGCGCAGCATTGTACCACAGGTCGAGCAGGCCGATGATCCAAAACGACCCGGGTTCAGCCTGTGGCGGATCAAGTTGCCGTATTCGGGGGTGCCGGTCACTCATCTGTTTTGTGACACAGACGCACCCTTTTTTGAGCGAAAGGTTGCCGTGACTGAGGAGGTCCCCGACGAGCGCGGTAACCTGTACACCGTCACACGTGCAGCGGCAACGTGGCGACGTACACCGGAGCAGGGCAGGGGAAAACTCGTGCTGACACTCGCACCGCCCACAACTGACCTACTCATGCTTGAGATCGAAAATGGTGACAACCCACCATTGGACCTGAAAAACTTCGAGCTCAGGTACGGTGTCAAACGCATCATTTTCAAGTCCACTACAAATGAACCGATCTACCTGTACTACGGCAACGAGCGCGCTACCAAGCCACGATACGAGATTGACCTTGCCGCGCGCCAACTGTTGGCAGCGCCCAAACAAAAGGCTGTTCTTGGGCCGGAAGAAGCACTTGAAAAAGGTGCTATTACCGGGGGTACATGGCTGAGCGGACGCGCCAGTTTGCTTTTTTGGATCGTGCTTGCGGGCGTGGTGGTAGCGTTGCTGGTTATAATTGCGCGCCTCTTGCCTCGAAGCCACCAAGCAGGACGCCAAAACAGCGGCGGAGAAGCTTAAAACAACCCGACTTTCAACAACTTCCCCTGCTTCAAATGTTGCCTCGTAGTTCAAAAGTGCGGTTGGAGGATTTAGCTTCATTAAAACCTGATCCCAGGTAGGGGGCGCACTTCCAGTGCGCGCCGCTATGCAAAGACCCGAAAACATTCGGCGGGCAGAGGACTGCCCGCCCTACCTTTCTTTCAATTGATTTTTACTCGGTCATGGAGAGTCGAGTTCCACATCGACCCTTGCCAGATTCGGTTTTTATGGCCATCGTGGAAGTCAGCCCTCCAATAGAGCGACATGAGGTTTGGCAGGTCCGATGAAGCGCAGTCGTCCAATCCCGTATTAGCGTTGCGATTTGCAACCAAGGTTAATTTTCGCCTCCACGGATTCCGGCGCGCAGTGGACTGCGCGCCCTACCTGAAACTGCACAATTTCTGACTGCGATTGACAAAGCAGCGCGGCATGTCCGTGGCTGAACTGCAAGCCGGACCGTAGTTCAGGCTTTAGCGCACGGTTGTTCCTGACAGCCCCGGAACCCACACGCTGGAGTACAAAAACTCCGGTCTTGACAGCCTCTATGTCGTTTGGTAAAAACTGGGGCAACATTTATCAATAACCGGCTGAAAGGCCGCCTGGAAACAACCAAATCGTATGAAGCCTGCCGCCAGTAAAGCACAGTTGCGCCTGGTAGGGCTAGAGGCGCTGGTGTACGTAACCTTATCGTGTGTTTTCCCGACTCATGCCAACGCGGCGATGGTTGCCGCTTGGGGGGATAACTCCTACGGCCAGTGTCGGCTGCCACAGCCGGTCACGAACGCAATCGCGATCAGCGCAGGCACGTACCATAGCCTCGCGCTGCTTGCGAATGGGACGGTGATAGCCTGGGGAACAAATCAATACGGCCAGATTTCTGTTCCACACGATCTGAGCAATGTAACAGCCATAGCTGCAGGTGGAACACATAGTTTGGCGCTTAAAGCAGACGGTACCGTGGTAGCATGGGGTAACCAGGGGCCGACCAACGTTGCGCCTGGGCTTTCAAACATCGTTGCTATTGCCGCAGGCGCAAACTTTGGCGCCGCTTTAGCCGAAGATGGGAGAGTTGTTTGTTGGGGCACAAGTTATCTTTCGCCAACAAATGTGCCTGCAACAGCGACAAACCTGGTAAAAATATTTGGTGGCCCATCATGCATTTTCGGGGTTCGCCGTGACGGGTCTGTGCTGGCGTGGGGATACCATCTTTACGGCGCACTCTACGTGCCGGTGGAGGTAATAAACCCGGTAAAGATAGCGTGTGGTACATACCACGCCGCTGCGTTGCTTAATGACGGCAGCGTCATCGCGTGGGGATACGTCTCGCCCAACGGAATCACGAACGTACCAGTGCCTGCCCCTGCGTGTGGGGTGACGGATATTGCCATCTTCGGACTTACAAATCTGATGGTGGGCCGGGATGGACGATTGTACGCATGGTCGGGCTGGGATACCAATCCGCCAACCGAACCGCAAGTTCTGTATCCATGTCTTTCAAACGTCACAGCAGTTGCTGCTTCTGGGCATGCACTTGCCCTGGTTGACTGGGGCCCACCAGTTGTGGAAACTGCGCCCGAGGCCGTATTTGCCGAGCCAGGGTGTGACGCACAGCTCGGTATCATTGTCACAGGATGTTACCCGCTCGCTTTCCAGTGGTTCAGGGACGGAATCAAACTCACCAACACAGCTCACATCACAGGCACCACTACATCGAATCTCCTAATAAGCTCGGTTGGCCCTGCCGACGTTGGCCGATACGTCTTACAGGTGAGCAATGCATTTGGCGTGGTCCAAAGTGGCCCAGTGCACCTGTTGCTAACGAATTGTCCGCCGATGTTCCTTGTCTTGCCCAAGGGCGGTACTGGGTTGCTCGGAAACAGCTTCACGTTCACTTCAAGTATTGTCGGCCCTGAACCGATCCGGTTGCAGTGGAAATTTAATGGGGTGGACATCTACGGTGCAACGAATCCGATCCTTCACATACCTGTTGTGAACTACGCGAACACGGGGTACTATTCACTACATGCGTGGAATCCATTTGGTTACACGAACTCGCCTAAAATCCGGCTCGACGTCGCTCAGGTGGTGTACCTGGGCTATTCAGTCGGTCCAAATTGGCTTTACCAACTCGGTCCGGTGTCTGCGGACACGGGAGAGCTGATCGAAATATCGCCGAACATGCTCCATTGCCTCGGGCTGAGGGCTGACGGGACAGTTACCGTATGGACGAACACGCTGATGAGAGTGCGGTGGCCGCCAACTGGTCCATTGCCCTTTTTACCACCGACAAATCCCCCGCCTGCTCATTCCAACATTGTGCGGATCGCCGCCGGCCTGCAGTTCAATGTCGCGGTGGACAGTTCAGGCCGAGTGTACTCGTGGGGTCAACCGCGACTCGACTTAACGACGATGTCGAATCTGTACCCAACCAACATACACCCGCGCGCCACAAACATTATTGACGTAAAGGCAGGCTACAATTTTGTTCTGGCGCTCAGGGATGACGGGTATCTCGTAAGGTGGAACCCCTACAACAGGGACTATACTGGTTACATGCCGGGTGGAATTCCCAACGTCATCGCAATTTCAATGGACAACGATGACATTTCAGCCGCGCTAACGGCGGACGGAACACTGGCGATTTGGTCGGCAAGCGGCTTAATAGCGCGGTTGTCGGGTTTCACAAACGCAATTGACGTGAGAGTCAGCAATCCGATTTGCTTGCTGTTGTTGAATAATGGCCGGCCGTATGCCATACCACTAAACACAAATGCGGACGTGAACGCAGTTTGCGCGGCAATAAATCAATCAAGCTTGCTCACGAATGCTATTAGCGCGCAGGTGATATATGTGCCGCTCTTATCCTTGCCGGATCCAACGCAAAGCACGCTGATGATGTTGCTCCGAGCCGACGGCACGGCAACGATTGCTGGCCTGCTCAGGAAAACCAATTTTTCAGTTACACAACTGCCATTTACGAACCTCGTCGCAACGGAAATTACGGATTACAGTTACATTGCGCTGACTGGAGACGGCAAGCCGCACTTCAAAATTCACCCGCGTAATTTGACTCTTGGTGCTGGAGCCAAAGCTGAGTTTCATGCGCGTGCAGTTGGCCAGGGACCACTCGCTTACCAATGGTATTTCAACGGCAAGCCTATCGTGGGCCAGACAAATCCAGACTTAACCCTACCGGTCGTTTCAGGGAAAAATGCCGGCACGTACTTTGCAGTGGCACAAAATGCGTATGGCACGGCGACAAGTTCAGTTGCTGTATTGACCGTAGTTACCCCGTGTGGAGGCGATTTAGGTGGCGCCGTAAATGCACAGGTGTTGAGCTGGCAAAGCTCGTCCAATGCACCTTGGTTTGCCCAGAACATTGAGGCGTACGATCTTAACTGTGCAGCACAGAGCGGGCCTGTATCGCATAACCAAAGCTCGGCAATTTGGACTGTGGCGGAAGGCCCAGCGACAATTTCATTCTGGTGGAAGGTCTCGTCTGAGGAATGGTTTGATGTTTTGAAGTTCGAGCTGGATAACGTGGTTCAAGCAACCATCTCAGGTGAAGTTGACTGGCAACTGCGCAGTTACAGACTCGGCTCCGGCTTGCACACGTTGCGTTGGATGTACACAAAAGACGATTCTGTAAGCGCAGGCGCAGATGCCAGTTGGCTTGACCAGGTGATCTATCAGCCCGACCCGCCAGTAGTTAGTGTGACACCCGGATTTATCCGCGCACGCGCCGGCTCAATAGCCGTCTTCCAAAGCCAGGTCGTGGGGGCTGGCCCACTAACTTACCAGTGGTTCCACGGAACTGTGCCGAGGCCAGGGGCGACGACCAGCACGTTGTTGCTGACTAATTTGAGCCCTGCAGATGCAGGACAGTACTGGCTAAGCGTTACAAACCTTGGAGGCCTAGGCACAAGTGCTCCGGTCTCACTTGTTGTTGTTGGTAAAGCAATTTTCCGCGATTTCACTTTAACGGACTCGGGCAACTTCACCGCTTTTGCAACTGACGAAACCGGTCTTGGTTATGTACCGGACGACCTTACAGGTCTGGCACTGCAAGTCAGCACGAATCTGACAGATTGGTACACGCTACCGGTTGAGCTTACGCTCACGAACGGGGCGATAATGTTTACCGACACGACTTCGTCCAGTTACCCGGTACGGTTCTACAGGCTTATTCAGCATTAGCAGGCTGTTGAAAAATGGCTGTTTTGGAAAACCTACCCTCGAAAACATTGGGATTTTTGCATGTTTTTTCATCCGAAAATCACTTTTTCAACACCCTGTTAGGCTACGATCGGCTCGGCGCCATCGATGCGTTACTCTGAAATGCGGCCCACCGACGTAGCCCAAAAATAAGGGTGTTTGCCGGTGGTAAACTAAATCGGTTCCCAAATGTGAAATCGCATTTTGCTCCGTGTCACTTTAACGCAGAGTGGCGCGTGCTGGCGCGCGCGGTTCAAAAGGAAACATTTGTTCGTGCGGCTCTCGCCATCGGTGAGCCTGGGGCGTCATGCAGTTGGAAGATTGTCATTGGAATTCCATTGATAACTTCCTCGCTAATTCTTTACCGCAGATACGGTAAAGCACGCAGCGATGGTAGGGCATGCAGTCCACTGCGCACCGGGGTTGGCCATGCAGGCCCGGCTTCCAGGTTTGAATCTTGTTTTTTCCGCGCTCTTACGAGCGCGGCTACGCTCGCCCGCGGGTGCTGTAGCGGCGGTCTGTGACCGCCGGGTTTTGTCCTCTCACATTTGCGCGACCGTCTTGCTGGACCCGTGCTGGGGAAAAACGGCCGGCGTTCGCGAACGCCGCTACAAGGTTGGGCACGCACTCCGTTGCGCACCCTACTTACGCTGCGCCTTTGCGTAGTGGCATCGGACGAGCGGTTTCATTGGCAGAACGCGAAGGCGGGCACAGACGGCTACTGCAGCGCTTCAGCGTATCGTTTCGGCGGGTTCGACCAAAGGGGAGACCTTTCCAATCCAACCCTTGCAATCGAATTTTTGTTCAAATATTGGCGATCTGCAGAACGCAGTTCACGAACACGTGACCACGGTGCATTTTCGTGTAATTTACCTTGGGAAAAAGCGTCGTAAAGTAATCCGGCCTGCCATTGCGCATTAGGCTGCAGGAATGTCTCCGGTTGGTTGTTAATCGCGCACGGCGGCCGGATTTAAGGCCTGTCGGATCACCAAAAAGCTGGACCGACAGTAAGGCCCGTTGGCGTAGCTTTTGCGTATCGGCATGCAAACGCACACCGACCGTTTCTGGGTGTGGCATCCCGGCTCAGTTGCTCGGTACTCAACTGGGTGGCGCAGCCTGCACTCGTACGCTTGCTTGTTGCGTGATGAAATTGGCCTTCTTCGGATTCAGCAGCTCGACTACCTGATCCAACTGAGTCACCTTGTCGAAGAAGTAATCAGCACCGAGGTTGAGGCAACGGGCGCGTATTGCGTCGTCTGCAAATGTGGTCAAAACAATTACAACGCAATCGGGTCGTTCGCGTCTGAACAATCGGATCAGGTCGAATCCGCTCAGCCCCGGCAAACGCAGGTCTAACAAAACAACATCGGGTCGCAGGGCAACAAACATTTGGCATCCCTGCAGACCGTTTTCAGCACAGCCGACCAGCTCGATGGTGTCATTTTTGCTAATCAGCCGTGCGAGCTGCTCGCGCACAACCGAAGAATCCTCAACCACCAACAATTTTATCCGGCGCCTTGTATATGCGGCGCGAGAGCCGAGTGCGTGGCCTTTGGGTTCACAGCTTTTCGCGCTTGCGGTTGTGGCGTGTTTCAGCGGCTGGTCTGGGTGGTTATTGTTGTTCATACCCCCATGCTACCCGTATGCCCAAAGCACGCACAGACGGCAAATGCCGGTTTATTCGGTAGGCAGTCAGAGAAACCATCTGTAGGGAATTTACCCGACAGATCACGACTGCAGACCTGAGATTTCTCGCGGGCCAGATGGTCCGCCTCGACCTGCATATCGGGGGTGTCCAATGACACAAGGTGTGTGTACGCCAACGGTTCATAATTTTGGCTGTTGCACCGTTTATTGCGGCTTTCCCGACCCGTCGCAGGTTGTGATTACTGGCGGCAATCGAGTGTGGGCTAGCCGCTTCCGGCTCCGGCACATGTCTGCAACTCAGGATTTGGGTTTAAGTACTCGAATGATCTCCTCGAATTCAGTCGCCTTGTCGAAGAAATAATCCGCCCCAAGTTTCATACAGCGCTCGCGCGTTGCCTCATCTGCAAGACATGTGAGCACCATGACCTTGCATTCGGGCTGTTCACGCTTGATGGTTGGCAACAGATCAAATCCGCTCAGCCCCGGTAATTGCAGATCCAGCAGGATAATATCCGGACGCAACGCTATGAGCATCTCGATGCCCTGGACGCCATTTTCGGCGCACCCAACCAGTTCGACTGTATTGCCTTGCTTGATCAAATCCACCAGTCGCTCCCGAATTATCGGTGAATCTTCGATCAACAGCACCCTGGGCCGGCGTGCGCCTGCGACGCGCATCACGGAATGATCGGACACAGGCCGCGTATCTTTGTGAGCGCCCGCCTTTGATTGGGCATCGCTGTCCGATTGATTTTTTGCCTTCATCGCCCCCAATGTAAGCTGGGGCGTGACAGGCTCCAAGATGGTCAATTCCGCTTTTCGTTGTCCGACTGTGTTGAAAACATTTGTCGGTGATTTGCCCGACGCACGGTATCGAGCTGGCCTGTTTTGGAACCCCAGGACGCGGAAGCTTTTGCTCCCGCAATTGTCTGTAAGCGAGGCAGTTGAACATGCATTGCCATTCGCATTGTTATCGCCGGGTACTGTTTTTGCGCTTGTGAACGGTCACCTGTCCGCTTTCTTAACGCGCGTATTAAAATTTGTGCAATTGAAACGCAGTTCCGAGGCAAGCTGTTGTTCGTTGGGTATTGTTTCCCCGGGCAAATTTTTGTGTGGGGCGGGGTACCGTGCCTGTCGAGTTTGCGTGTGCGTTGTGATTACTCAACAAGCTTGTGGCGGATGGCGTATCGTGTGAGTTGGACGTTTGTGGTCAGGCTGAGTTTTTCGGCGATCCTGGCGCGGTATGTTGCGACAGTTTTTTCGCTCAAGGCAAGCTCGGCAGCGATTTCCTTGATGGTTTTACCGAGGGCAATCATTCGCAACACTTGTAGTTCGCGCGCCGAAAGCGTCTCATGCGGTTCATGCGCAACTTCGCCACTGAGCACCGCAGCAAGTTTTTCAGCCAGCACGGTTGTGATGTATTTGCCGCCTGCCATGACCTTCTTAACTGCGCCGAGCAGTTCGGTCGAAGCGCTGCGTTTGTTGATATAACCTGCTGCACCCAGCTTAAACGCGCGTAGGGCAAATTCTTCTTCGGGATACATGCTCAAGATGAGCACCGGTGTCTTCGGGCACAACCGACGCGCTTCACTCAATACTTCAAGACCGTTCCGACCCGGCATGTTGATGTCCAAAACAACTAGGTCCCAGTGGCCCTTGCGCAGCAATTCAAGTGTCGTGCGCGAATCACCGGCTTCGCCCACCTCGACCGTGCTGAATTCCTTTGTCAACAGGTCGCGCAACCCGCGCCTTACGATTTCGTGGTCGTCAGCTATCAGCACTTTCATATGCTTTGGTCTTCCGGTTTTGGGTTTGTGGAACGGACAGCGTGACAATTGTTCCGCCTTTTGGCCCGGGCCGGATTGTTAATGTGCCCCCCAGCGCACGAGCGCGTTCCTGCATGCCGATCAGCCCGAGCGACTGTGAGTGTGCGACTTTGGCTGGTGCAATGCCGCAGCCGTTGTCGCGTATCTCGAGCACGAGTCGCGGGGTTTGATGGTCGCGTTGTTTTGAAGTGCGTTGTGGCTTGGGATTCTCGACCTGCAGCTCGATCTCGACCGTGGTTGCGTTTGCGTGTCTGGCGACGTTGGTCAATGCTTCCTGGCAGATACGGTAGCATGCAGTGGCGACTTCAGGTGGCAGGACCGGCTCGGTGTCCGGCATGTGCAATTTGCACTTGATTCGGGTGCGTTTTTGGAATTGTCGCGCTTCGCATTTCAGTGCCTCGACCAGACCGAGTTTGTCGAGCAACGCCGGACGCAACTCGGCGCAGATGCGTTGGACGGTTTTGATTGCCGTGTCAACCAACTCGGATGCGCCCACAATCTTGTCCAATAACACGTTAACGCGCTTGGTAGGTTTTTGATCTTCGAGATCGCGCTCGACCCAGTGCAAATCCATTTTCAGGCCCGTCAGCAACTGGCCCAATTCATCGTGCAGCTCACGCGCAATTCGTGCGCCTTCTTCTTCGCGGACTTCCTGTAACCTGGCTGTAAGCGCGTGCAGTGCTTCCTCGGCGCGCAATCGTTCGGTAATGTCTTGTGCAACACCAAAGATTGCTGGGCCTTGGTCGAGATGGATTGACCCAAGTGTGATTTCGACTGGGAAACTTGTACCGTCCTTTCGCACATGCCGACTTTGGAGAGTCACCTGCTGGCCTTTCAGCACGTTTTCCCACAGTTTGTCTTTTCCGGCGCGAATTGCTTCTGGATCAATTTCCCCAATGTGTTTGCCCAGTAGTTCAGCGCGGCTGTAGCCAAGGCTTTCGCAAGCTTTTTTGTTGACCTCGATTAGCCGTCCGGTTGTGTCATGGACGAAAATTGCACTTGGCGCCTGCTCAAGCATCTCGCGATATCGTTGTTCACTTTTGCGTAACGCAGCTTCGATCCGTTTTCGCTCGGTAATGTCAACTAGTGTACCCATGATAGCCGGCCGATCACGGTATTTGAGCCTGCCGCCGTGACTTTCCAGATAGAGTGCGGTGCCATCCTTCCGCAAACCACGAAACTCGTACCGCAGTGATGGTAGGCCTTCTGCAATTCGCCGGTGAATATTTTCAACAACCAACCCGCGGTCATCCGGATGAGTCAGGTCCAATGGACTCATCTTGCCCACAATTTCATCCACGCTATAGCCGAAGATTGCCGCCAGCGCAGGATTTACGTAAATGAACTTGTCGTCTTGGAAAAGGTATATGCCAACCAACGATGACTCAGCCAGCAGCCGGAATCGTTCCTCACTTTCGCGCAGGGCTGCCTCGGCGCGTTTCCGATCGGTTATGTCAAATGCTGTGGCAAGCCCGGCTGGTTCACCCCCAAACATGATTGTGCCTGCGCTGAAATCAATCCATCGTTCTTCACCGTTCTTGGTGATGATTTTGAACTCGTACCGGCTTGGCACAGGTTCACCGCGCTGCCGTGCAAGGCCGCGTTGCCGGACAAGCTCGCGATGGTCCGGGTGGACAATGTCCCAGAAACTGGCTGCGAGCGCTTCAGCTTCGGTATAGCCAGTTAACCGTTGTGCAGCCGGGTTAACAAACCTGAACCTGTTACCTTGATACACAACGATTGCTGCTGCTGTTGTTTCAGCCAATGCACGGAACCTGGCTTCGCTCTCAGCCAATGCGGCTTCAGCATGTTTGCGCTCGGTAATATCTTGCACTGTACCGGCCAGGTGGGACGGTTTACCATCCGGGCCATAAATCAGTTCGCCCTGGCCGCGTAAGAATCGAACTGTGCCATCAGGCCGAATGATCCTGAAATCCAATGCGCACGGTTTTTCCCCGGCATGACATTTATCAATCCAGTCACGCATAGCCTGCCGGTCATCGGGATGAACCAGTTCGACAAATGTGTCCTTCGTAAGCGTAAACGATTCGGGGGCCACCCCGTAGATACGATACGTTTCTGCCGACCAGATGATTGTGCCGTTCAACTCGGCTTTCCAGCTACCAATTTGTGCAATCCGTTGCGACTCGGACAGCATGTACTCTTTCTCGCGCAACGCGGCTTCGGCGCGTTTACGCTCGGTAATGTCGCGCACAATAGCCCACATGCCGGTCGGTTGGCCTGTGTCATCGCGGATCAAAAATGTGCGCAGCTCAACTGGGAAAACTGTGCCGTCTTTCCTTCGGTACTCTTTCTCGTACACATCCGAATAGCCACGTTTCAACACCTGTTCTTCGACAATCTTAGCTTCAAAAGCGTGCCATTGATGCGGTGTCAGGTCCGTGTATGTCAACTGCTTGAGTTCGTCTTCTGAATACCCGAGCATTTCCCGATAAACGGAGTTGAACTCTTGAATGCGACCGTCCATGGTGACCGCGACAAACGCGCCCATCATGCTTTCATATAGGCGCCGGTATCGTTCCTCGCTTTGGCGTACCCTCAGCTCGGCCGCTTTGCGCTTGGTAATGTCCCGCACAACAGCAAGCAGAAATGCCTCGGTGCCGATTTCGAACCGGTTCAAGCTCACTTCTGTCATAAACCGGCTGCCATCTGCTCGGCAATGTTCCCATTCGAAGAATTGGGGGCCGTGAGTATAGGCTGCGCTGATTTTCTCAACAGCCTTTTCTTTTGAGGGCCGGCCATCGGGCTGTGTAGGTGGCGAAAAATCAAATGGGCGCGCTCCAATGAGCTTGTCGCGTGGCGCGCCGAACATTGCGGAGGCGCGCACGTTGCAGTCAACAAACTTGTCCTCGCGCATCAGGAAAATTGCGTCATTAGCGGTCTCGAACAATGTCCGGTACTTGCGTTCACTTTCCCGGACAGCCTCGGCTTGGCGTCTGATCCGGGCGGAGAGCTTCTGTTGCCTGATTATTGCCCAGATTGTCACCGCAAGTGCAATGGCCAGGCCGATTGCAACCGCGGCCATGAACTGTTCTTTTGTGTAGCGCCGTGGTGTTACAGAGCCAAACCATCTTTGGTACAATTCTTCGAACCTGCCGGTGCGCATCAGGATTGCCAAACCCTCGTTTATTCGCGCCAGCAACGCGTGCTCGCCTTTTCGCACCGCAACGCAACATCGCATTTCGTGATCTTTGAGTTCAACGAGTGATGGACGTATGTTTCTCAGGCCGAGGCGGTGGATTATTGCAAGCCCGGTCAGCCGCGCTGCAAACGTTGCGTCCCCTTCCCCACGATTAACCAACACAAGCGCCTGCTCGACAGAGTCAACATAGACGATCCCCGCTCCGAGCCCCGCGTCCTTGAAAATCTTTTCACCTAGACTGCCACGGTGTACCGGCAGTTTTCGGCCCCGTAAATCGGAAAGAGTTTTTACGCCCGATATACCCTTGCGAACAAATACTTGGCCTGACATGGTAATGTACGGCACGGAGAATTCTGCAATTGCCTCGCGCTCGGGCGACACGACGTAATTTTGTAACAGGTCAATCTTCCCTTCTTGGAACAGCTTGTAAATCTCGTCGGTGGTACCTTCAATCCGCCGGAATCGCAGATTTGTGACCTGCTCGATTTCGTTCACCAGGTCGCACGCGAACCCTTTGACACGCCCGTCTTTGTCGCGGAATGAGAAAGGATAATTGTCCACTACCACCCCAACCAGTACCGACCTGGTCTCGGGCGCTGGCTGCGCTTCGACCCGGCACGTCCACGCGGCCACTGCCGTTAACAGCAACAACGCCATTCTCAAACCGTAATGAGCAGATTTCACCTCAAACCTAATACAAAAGTTGTTCAGTCGGCACAATTGCGTCTCCTCTTGCACACCGCCACAATATACCATTACCGGTGCCGTGGTGGGAAATGCGTTTTCCTGACTCGGAAAAAACTGTGTCGCTTTCCGGCAGATGCACCGTCATCCCCGTAGCCCCGATAGCACGATCCTTTCCGAACACGCCCGTTATTGACCTGCGGCTGTTCATTGCAACCGTTTTTCTTGACGGGTCGCGCCCACCATGCCCGTTTTCCCCAACAAAGTCCAGCCCCAAATACATCACTAATTGTACCATTGGCCTTTTGCGGCCCGGGAGTATCGTCACATTACATACAACACGTCTGTGCGAGGTCGCGCGTAGGTCATACACCAGTCTGGAATCGGATTTCTACCCCAAAGACCCGAAGCGCAGGGTTAACCTGAATTTTTATGCCGGTGCAGCTTGGCATTCTCCGCGCATTGCTCCGCATTAAACCCCAGAGACGCTGATACGCTGAGGGTTTGTACCGGAGCTTTATGACAGCCGATGCTGTTCTTGCCTCGCATTTTCGACGCAGTCCCGCTACGCGCCACACCAGGAAACGGTGCTCATGGACCGCCTGTACAAAACAAAATGCGTTACTATTCTGCGGTTCTGTAGCGGTGGTGGCGCGGCTGTGCGGGACAGTCGCGCTGGTGGCGGGTCACGAAAATCCGAACACTTATCGCCCAATTCTCGACCACAGAGTTGGTAGGGCGCGCAGTCCACTGCGCGCCGGGGTTGGCCATGCAGGCCCGGCTTCCAGGTTTGAATCTTGTTTTCCGCGCCCTTACGGGCGCGGCTACGAGCCGTCTGAAAATATCCGGCGGGCAGAGGACTGCCCGCCCTACCAAGACGGTCGTATCGGCGCAGTACATTCTGCGTTAGATGGCGAGGCGTCCATACCATTCTCAGTTGCGGACACATTGCTCCAGTGTGCACGGAATGTTTCTAAAAACCTCTATGGTAAGGACGCATGGCCTTATGGGCCCGCATTTTTAACGCAAAGCTACGGACACGCATAGTTAAGGTAGGGCGCGCAGTGGACTGCGCGCCGGGGTTGGCCATGCAGGCCCGGCTTCCAGGTTTGAATCTTGTTTTCCGCGCCCTTACGGGCGCGGCTACGAGCCGTCTGAAAATATCCGGCGGGCAGAGGACTGCCCGCCCTACCAAGAGGGTCGTACCGGCGCAGTACATTCTGCGTTAGATGGCGAGGCGTCCATACCATTCTCAGTTGCGGACACATTGCTCCAGTGTGCACTGAATGTGCCTACCAATGTCAATGGTAGGGATGGATGGCCTTATGCGTCCGCATTTTTAGCGCAAAGGGGCGGACATGCAGAGTTAAGGTAGGGCGCGCAGTCTACTGCGCGCCCTGGGGTGTTGATCATGCAGACTGGGTTTCGAGGTTTAAATCTTTTTCCCGCGCTCTTACGAGCGCAGCTACGGTCCGCGCCCTCCCGGTGCGCAGTTTCACAATGTGCCGCAGGCCGCATGAATTGAGAACCGCGCCGCTGTGCTTGGGTCGGAATGTAAGACCAACTCCGGCCTCGCAGCGGACTGTGCGCCCGAGCACATCGGCGTCTCTACCGTCTTTGAGGTTAAAAAGGCAAAGCCGGTCTTTAGGCGCGCGTTGCGGCAACCGTTTTAAGAGAGCAAACCCATGCAAATTTAAGTGGATGGTTCCACTTGGCTGGGACTGTGAACCAAAGGTTGGGGTTTTTGGCACTGGAAACTCGACCGGCCCGAACCTTGATGTGGCATTGCTCGGTGGCATCCGACCAAACACACTAAATTGGCAACCCGGAATTCATTCAAAGTCAGGTCACATCAATCCGCGAGCTATGAAGCGGGTTTTGGATTGTGCAGTGCGTAACATGCGCACGACGGCCCCCCAGAGGTCGTGTCGTGGCAAGTTTGTCCCGAACAAACTTTCATTTGAACGCCACGTCCAAGATCATCATGATCGTAAACCCGATAATGACACCTGCAGTTGCCACGTCTGAGTTACCGTTGCACTGTGACTCAGGAATAAGCTCTTCAACGGTTACAAATATCATTGCACCGGCGGCAAACCCGAGCGCATACGGTAACGCTTGTGTCGCAACACCAACCACCAACGCACCGAGCACGGCAAAAATCGGCTCGAACACACCTGACAACACGCCAAAGGCAAAACTTGACCATTGCGACAGACCGGTCCGGCGTAGCGGCATCGAGACTGCAAATCCTTCTGGTATATCCTGAATCCCGATCCCCAGGGCCAATGTCATTGCTGCAGCCAGTGAGACTGTGTTTGGGTCAACCCCGTGCGCACCGAAACCGACGCCTATGGCCAGTCCCTCAGGCACATTGTGCAGCGTTATTGCCACAACCAATAGCGTCGAGCTTTTCCACGCCGTGCGGATTCCTTCGGCAGATTCAGGTGGTGATTCGGGATGCAGATGCGGCAGGAGCCGGTCAAGCACACGCAGACATCCGGCCCCAAAAATTAAACCTGCTGCAGGTGGGAACCACACCGGTACGGCCAGTCCATGCGACATTTCAATTGCCGGCTGGAGTAACGACCAAAAACTGGCTGCAATCATCACACCTGCAGCAAAACCAAGGATGCCGTCGAGAAATTTCCTGCTAACGGTTTTGACAATCAACGCCGCTGATGCCCCGAGGATTGTCAGTGCCCAGGCAAACAGCCCGCCGAATAACGCCAGGGCAATCGGGCTCAGGTTTGTCTTAAGCGCATCAAACATCGTGCTAGTGCAAACATAGCAAACCGAAGGCGACCGTCACAGCTTGTTTTGGGCAGACGACTTCAGCCTTGCTGCTTACCGCGCCATGCTCAAATCAAGATTGTCGAACAGAGATAATTGCTTTGCGATACTGACGCACGAAATGGCACGGGCTTGCAATTTCGATGCACTCACTATCGTAAACACCAACCTGATAGCTACCACCGTTCATGCGGGTGTCGAGGCAACATCGGGTTTTGAATGGACAAATCCACCCAGTCAATAACCCATGCAGTCAATACAAGTCAGACTTCGACCATGACGAAAACAACTTTATCTCACAGCCACGTTTTGAGCGAGTGCACGCTGACACGCTTCAAGCAGCTCGCGTTCACGATTCGCAACAAGAAACCGTTCGACTCGGGAAAACAGCCTCTTAGGCTTGACGCAAATTACACAGCTCGGCCTGCACGACGCACAAGTAGGCTTTCGCAAGCAAAATAAGCCCCTCCATTAATGGCACGCGACGTAGCGAGGCGAAGCCGCGCAATGCCATATCCAGATGTTGCTTTGCCGCGTCGAGTTTGTGTTCGCGCCAGAAAATTATCCCGTTAAGGAACTCCACGTAGAGCTTGGCAAGCCGCGTCAGTTCAAGTTTTTGGGCAGTTTCAATCGCTTGTCGTGCTTGTGCGGGTTTACCGACCCGATGTGCGTATCCGTAGGCCAGATCAATCCACACCGTTGCGCAGTCAGGTTTTAGTTCCGCCGCTGCGCGGCGCAATTCAAGTGCCTTGTCGAATTTTAGTGCTTGCTCGTAGATACCTGCCAAGTGGGAAAGGTAAAGCCAACGTTCAACCGAAGGGTCATTTTCAAATTGTGAATATTCGGTCAATGCCTCGTTAAGCCGTCCCAAGGCCGCAGGTGCAAGTGCATGATTCCGTACCAATTCGAAGTATCCAACTCCAATGCCGGTCTTCAGATAAGAACCTTTGAGTTTATCAACGTAGTGGAGCACATCGTCCCAGCGCCCCCAAACCTTGGCATTGTTGAGTGCCCGATAATATCTGGGCGTCTGTGCAAAAAGCACTGATAAACCCGCCGGCCACAGAATCGTAAAAAGTAAACCGGCGACGCCCAAATAAACCGGCTAACGTTGACCACGAATAATGCCCGCCACGATGATCGCCCCGAAAAGGATGATTGTTCCTTTGGCTTGATAGATTGCGTTAAACCATTGGGTCATGAAACCGGGCGGCCGCCCTTTCATGCAGGCCGTTTCAACATCAGGTTCTCCGGCATGGGGCGGTTGATGCGGATCCGTTGCCTCGGGTTGGCGGCTGGCAAGGTCGCAGCATTCTTCAGCCATCAATTCTAGGTCGGTCCAGCCTTGTTGTAAGAGAATTTGTCTGGCTTGCTGGGCATTTCCGCCTTGGACCCTGACACCTCGTTCCGAGCCGGTTGCGTCTTTACCAGTCCAAAGAAAACTGTACATACAAAAAGTCGTGCGAAAGTTTTAGTTGTGAAAGTGAGTTATTCCCGGTACGGTTGGTCACCCCCAGTTGCTCGTAAGATAGCGCCGGAAACATTCTGCGCTACACAACATCCAAGTGTCTTTGTGCCGAGGCATAGCAAAGACAATTTGCTGAACCGCTTGGGCTGCAGGTGCCGTGCCAGAAAATTGTCATCGGTCCGCCCACCAAGCATGCAATCTCACGCAATATACTTACGCGCATGTTGCGCCGGATTCCAGCACTTCATACTTGTACGGACCGGTTTTGCATACGATTTCATCACGACGCAAAACACACGCAGGTGCCATTCCGACACGCGGAACTCGGCGATGCCTAAAATTGCCGCACACAGAGAAGACAGTGTTGGTCGAGCGCACGTGCATGTCAGCTCAATAAATAGCCGCCTTAGCCTGGGACATTTCACATGTTTGCAAAACTTGCACCACGAATCTTTGGCGGCGTCTCCGGCGCTGCGGGTAAAACTTGCTTGTATTGCCTGTCTCCACCGCAGCATTTGCCAGGGGCAAGCCGACTTCTACAGCCTCGGTGTGTCGCGGTCTTCGAGACAAGCCAAGCTTGGCTACTGCCGCGCGGGTTTGTCCCGCAGCAGCGTGGCGCCGCACCGGAGACTCGAAAGTCTGCATGAGAAAAAGGTGTGAAATATGGTAGCTATGAGTTGATTTTTCACGCAGGATAAAACTGCCTGGTCGTACATCGTTTCAAGGCGAATTACGCCCGTGTCGTCTTTGGGCCATGCTACGGAAAAATTCGTAACCTTCACGTAACCGGCGCACGCAAACTGTTTTGTCTTCGAGCATGGTTTTTATGATTCGCAAGATTGGCCTGGGCCGGAAATAATAGCGGTAATAAAACCGCTCGACGGCTTCGAAGATTTCGTCCTTGCTCAGCTCAGGATATTCGAGTGTTGCTTGCTGGTAGCCGTGTGGCTCGACAAGGTCTGCTTCTGCGGATTTGGCCAGCCAACCGTTCTGGCGCGCCATCTCGTACAATTCGGTACCCGGATAGGGGGCAGCAAGGCTGACCTGGATGCTGAACAGGTCAAGTTCCTGGGCGAACCTGATCGTTTGCTCAATCGTTTCGCGCGTTTCACCGGGTAAACCGAGGATAAATGTGCCATGAATCTTGATGCCAAGTTCGTGACAGTTGCGCGTGAACCGGCGCGCCTGTTCGAGTGTGATCCCTTTTTTCGCCACGTCTAAGACATGCTGGTTACCTGACTCGTACCCGACCATTAACAGACGCAACCCGCAATCTTTCAGCACCTTGAGCGTTTCGTAGGTGATGTTTGCGCGGCTGCTGGCCGACCAGGTCACACCAAGCGGTTTAAGGCGCTGCGCAATCTCACGTGCACGCGGTTGGTTAACCGTAAACGTGTCGTCGTCGAAAAAGAATTCTTTGACCTGGGGGAATAATTCTTTTGCATGCGCGATCTCGGCTGCAACATTCGCCGGCGAACGGGTGCGGTACCGGTGCCCGCCGATGGTTTGTGGCCAGAGACAAAAGATGCATTGGGCCGGACAACCGCGGCCGGTGTAAATGCTTAGGTACGGGTGTTCCAAATAACCGATTATGTACCGCTCGATCTGCAAGTCGCGCTTGTAAATGTCAACCACCCACGGCAACGCGTCCATGTTTTCAATCGGCTCGCGGTCAGGGTTGTGTATTATCTGCGCGCCGTTCCGATACGACAGGCCTTTGATTTCTGCGAATGGCCTGCCTTCGACAACTTCTTTGCACGTGTAATCGAACTCTTTACGACCGACCCAGTCAATCGCCGTGCAAGCGCGCAACGTTTCCTCAGGTAACACTGCCGTGTGCGGCCCAACAAACCCGATGCATGTCGAAGGCTTTTGCGCCTTGATCGCCTCGGCTACTCTGCAGTCGTTCCGGAACGATGGTGTGGACGTGTAAATGATTACGTGGTCAAACTCGCGCGCGATGCGGAGGCATTCGGCCAATGTGATCTCATGCGGCGGGCAATCCAACAAACGCGACTCAGGCACCAGCGCAGCTAGTTGAGCCAGCCAGGTCGGATACCAAAAGCTTGTGATCTCGCGTCGTGCCTGATACCGCGAGCCTGCAGCACCATCAAACCCGTCAAACGATGGCGGATTTAAGAAAAGCGCACTCATTTAGCGCCACATCCTGCTGCGTGCAGTAAACCAATTCAATCGCTTTCTTTTAGCAATTTGACAACTACCTCGGCTTGGATACCGACCGGGCGGATTCTGCACAGAAAGCTTGGTTAATGCACGCAGGCAATCTGCATTGTGGTGCTGCAACACCGTTTTCGACTCGGTTGCAGAGCCGACTTCAACGTTGGCCAACGTTTGGTGCAGGCCGAACCGCGCGCGACAGCCGGGTCGGACGCAGCCTCGCCATTCACCGCGGAATTTACTGCGCCCCAGAGGGGCGCACTCGGTAGCCGCGCCCGTAAGGGCGCGGAAAACAAGATTCAAACCGGTAGGCTGGGCCAGTGCGAGCGGCTCCGGCGCGCAGTAGACTGCGCGCCCTACCTTAACTATGCATGTCCGTAGCTTTGCGTTAAAAGTGCGCGCGCATAAGGCCATGCATCCCTACCAACGCAAGAAAATTTTCTTGCGTAGGGACACATCACCGAGGCGTCCGGTAGGCGTGGCCATGCAACTGTTGTTGTACTGTCAGGCGCGCGGCCATCCTGGCCGCAGGTCTTCTGCGACCGGGACGGTCGGGCGCAGGGGTAGATTGGCGCGCGGCCATCCTGGCCGCAGTGCCATCAAGGCGGGCGGAGCATGGCAGGGGCTTATTTCGGGTGGGACAGTTCCGGAGCTGTGAAATAAGGTGATGTAGCAGTGTTAAGCTGCAGTGTTGTTTCTGTGGGTGTGGACGCCCGCGCGCCTTTGGGCAGATTTGGCGCGCGGCCATCCTGGCCGCGGGTCTTCTGCGCCCCAGATAGGCGCACTCCGTAGCCGCGCACGT